>Ga0256405_10004738_pt1 | contig 24871 bp, 23 predicted proteins | sample RumenRJG_02DNA_FD_189096 | JGI IMG/M metagenome (GOLD analysis project Ga0256405, IMG submission 189096) | Bovine rumen microbial communities from Lethbridge, Alberta, Canada - RJG_02 | ecosystem: Host-associated > Mammals > Digestive system > Stomach > Rumen | place: Canada: Alberta... | reverse complement strand
GGCGCGGCACCCGGACCTCCCGGAAGGCGTCCTCGTCCGCCGGGAAGCGCGCCAGCACCGCCCGGGGATCCGCGCCGGTCTCCACGCCGAAATCCGTCAGGTCCGCGAGGATCATCTCCAGAAGATCCCCCACAAAGCCGGACAGCGTGCCGAATTCCCGGCCGGACGCGGCGATCCCGAACCGGTCGCTTTCGGCGGCGGAGATCCGGCGGATCATGGCCCCGAACCGGCGGTACCAGTCGTCCTTTTCATCGGGCGTCCAGCTCTTCCGGTCATCGGCGGCGGGGTGTCCCTCGGCGTACTCCATGATGAAATACGGCGCGGAGCAGACCGTCCGGCTGTCGTCGGCGAAAAGCACCCTCGGAACGGGGACCCCGGGCAGATCCGCGGCCAGACGCATGGCGAAGATCTCCGTCTTCATCAGCCAGGCCTCGCCCCGCCGGAGCCTCACATCCCCCGAAGGCGCCACCTTCAGCACGCACCGCCCTCCGTCCTCCAGCCGCACGTCGTACAGGGCGTTGCACTGCCCGGCGGTGAGAGGCGAGGACGACAGAACTCCCACACCCAGGGCCCGTTCCGTGATCCGGCGCACGTCCTCCTCCGTCTGGTGGTTTTTCGATACGTCCATACTCCCCTCCCGCGCCGCGGTGATGCGGTCTTTTTCTTTCGTTGATCTCACTGCGCCCGTCCGAACGCCATGAGAATGTCCTTCCACCTCAGCCGCCGGACCGCGATGTCCGTCAGGATCAGGCAAAGGAGCAGGAGCCCGGCGGGCAGCAGCAGATCAGTCCAGGACCGCCTTTCCGGCTCCGTCCGGTCGACGGCCTCCTCCTCTTCGGGCTCCTCGGCCGGAACGATCCCTCCGGCGAGGATCTGGCGCAGCATCCGGCGGCCCGGGTTCGTCTCCCGCCATTCCGCGGTCCAGTCCCCGGTCAGGTCGCTGGCAAACGCCTGAGCAGATCCGCCGCCCAGCTTCCATTCCGCAAAGACCGGGTCGCCGGTCTCCGTCTGAAGCACGAGCTTTGCCGTGTCCTTCAGCGTGGTGCCGATATAGCCCCGAAGCGCCGGCAGATCGGCGGGGATCCCTCCGGGCAGGGTCACGGTGCGCTCCTCCTCGATCAGCGGATCGGACAGGACGGTCTCCGTCTCGCCCAGCATGATGTCGGGCAGCTCCTCCACGCTCTGTACGGGATAGTACCGCCCTCCGCCGATTTCGGCCATGTCGGACAGGACCCTTGAGGAGTACCCCACGGCGATGGCCGACAGGGTGATCCCGTCCTCCGCCATTTCCTCCACGATGTCCTCGTAGCCGTAGTCGCTGGGCTCCCCGTCGGAGAGGAAGATGATGTGGCGCACGTCGGCGTCGGATCCGGCCAGCTCCTCCCAGGCCAGGTCCAGAGCGTCGCAGTAGTAGGTGCCCCGGGAGGTGTCCAGAGCGGAAACCATGCGGGAGAGCACGGCCTTTTCCGTCTCCGTGGCCTTCACCAGAGGAGAGCGGAGCGTCGCCGTGCTGTTGAAGGACACGACGCCCACCATGTCCTCCGCCGACAGGGCCTCGATGCTCCGGATGGCTCCCTGCTTCGCCATGGACAGGTTCTCCGCGCCGCCGAACCACCAGCCTCCCGCTCCGCTCATGCTGTTGGAGCAGTCGATGACCAGCATGACGGCGATGCTGTCTCCCGCCTCGGAGGAATAGTCGAAGGATACGGGGAGCATGGTTTCGTAGGCCGTCCCCCGCATGTTGCCCAGGGACAGGCTGTGGTGCCCGCCGGAGATCAGCACGGAGCCCCCCTGTTCGGCGTACAGCGCCAGCTGGCTTCCGAACCGTCCGGGCAGCTCGTTGGCCGAAACGCCCAGCAGGAGCACCTTCCGGTATCCGGTCAGATCGGTGAGGGAAACGGGAGCCTGCCATGGAAGACGGACGTCCGCCTCGACGCCCTCCGGCAGGAAGGGGAGAAGGACTCCTGCCTCCGCTCCGCTGTCCGCGATGAGGAGATACCGGTCCCCGTCCTCCCCGTCCTCCGTTTCCTCCTCCGCGTCCGGATCCGGCTCCGGAGGCACGGCGCGGGACAGTCCGGCTCCGGCCAGGATGAGCACCAGCACGGCGGCCAGGATCCCGTGAAACACCGCGGGAGCCGTTTTGCGGAATCCCCGGCGCCTCTCCCGCGGGATCAGGAGCCACGGCACGAGAATCAGCGCCAGGGCGGGAATCAGCAGAAGGAGCGCCCACGGGGATTCAAAGGTCAGCTTAATACTGTTCATAGATCCAGATCCCCCATTCAGTCAGAAGCAGAAGCAGAAGCACGGCGGCCGCGATCCTCCACATCCCCGCCTCGGCCGTCTGCCCCCCGGTCTCATCTCCGTCCTCAGCCGGAATCAGCGACAGGGCGGAGACGGTCTGCGGAGACGACTCCTCCTTCGGCACCGAGGCGAAAAACCCGGTCTCCTCCCCGCCGCTCTCGACGGTATAGACACCCGGCAGAGCCACGGTCAGGGTGTGCTCTCCCTCTTCCTCGAGCACCGTGACATTTCCCTCGGGATCGGTGACGGACACGGCGTCCGTATTGGGCAGAAGCGTCACCCGCTGAAGCTCTCCGACCTCGGTCAGACGCCGCTCCAGCAGGGAAGGGACCGCCATGTTCATGAGATTGCGCATGAGAAAGATGAAATCCGTCGTCAGCGGGAGGTTGGAGTCGTGGGGATCGAACAGCAGGACCGCTTCGGTGGTGCCGTCCTCCTTCATCCGCGCCAGAAGGACCGGATCGCTTCCGGCGGAGCAGACCGTGACCCAGTCGTCCGAAGCCTCAACAAGGATATGCCGCGCCGCGGAGATCCCGTCCAGCTTCATGTAGCGCAGGAGCCGGTCCTTCATGCCGCTGTCCGCTGCCGAAGCCGCCAGGCCCGCCGCCTCCTCCGACACGCCGGTCTCTGCGATCCCCTCGGGCATCCGGTCCGGATTCACGTAAAGGACCGCACCCGCCGCGGGGACCTCCTCCGGCACGGTCCCGTCGTACAGGATCAGGTCGAAATCGCCGCTCACCGGAGTCGGGGACACCCGGAGCTTTCCCCGGTTCAGGGCGGTCAGCGCGCTTTCGAAATAATAGGGCGTCTCCGACACGAGCAGGGTATCGCAGGGACGGTCCCGTTCCGGGAAATACGCCAGCCGGTTGTCCGCCTCGAAGGCGTCGCCGGGATCAACGGTCAGCGCGGCCCAGCCGATCTCATCCGCGCCGGGGACGGTAAAGCGGACCTTCACCGGCGTATCCGCGGGGCATTCCACGTTCGCGGCGTCCGTGAGCCGTCCGTTGACGGATACCCCCGCCGGGATCACCGCGTCACGGCCCCAGCTGGTGAGATCGGCCTCCAGCACGCAGCCTCCCTCTCCGTCCCGGGAAGCGCTCAGACCGGTCAGGGAAGCGTTCCACTCCCCGCCGTCCAGGGAGATGACCGTCACCCCGTCCGCCTCCTCCACCGTCTGATCCGTATAGACGATCACCTCCGCATCCGGATGCCCGAAGCGGAAGAGCTGAGCCAGGGTCATGGCGCCGGACAGGGACGAGGAGCCCCATCCGCAGGGAGAGGCCGCCAGGGCGTCCGAGATTTCCTTCCGGGAGGAGGATTCCGAGACCACGGTCTTCGCCTCCTCACCTGCCGTCACCACGGTCACCGTGCTTCCGCGGCCCGTTTCCTTCGCCAGGGAGAGGATCCTGTCCGCGGCGGCGTCGTACCGGGTCAGACCGGATTCCGTGACGGTCCGCATGCTGGCGGAGGCGTCCAGGATCACCAGATAATCCGCACGGCTTCCCCCGGAGAGGACCGGACGCGCGGCGAGAAAGGCTCCCCCGGCCACCAGAAGGAGCTGCAGGACAAAGACCAGCCACCGCTCGAGGAAGGAGAGGGGCAGTCTGCGCTTCATGAACCGGTCGCTGAGCCGCCAGATGTAGCTCGACGACACCCGCCGGTTTTCGTGCTGCGGCCGGATCAGCCAGATGGCGATGAGGACCGGGATCCCGAGAAGAAGCCACAGTCCCGCCGGATTCTGAAACCTCATTGTATCATCTCCGATCGGATCGCTCCGTCAAGCAGGACGCGGGCCACGGGCTCGTCCGTCCGGCAGGTGAAGAACCGGACCCGGCGCGCGGCGCAGAAGGACCGGATGTCGTTCTCCAGCCATGCGCAGGCCTTCGCGTAGGCCTGAAGCCTCTGCCGTCCGATGTGCATTCTGAAATTCCGCTCGTCGTCCTCACCCACGGCCTCCGTGTCGTTGAGCCGGAGCCTTCCCGTGAGAGCGGGAGCCGTCTCATCCGGGGACAGCACCCGGATCAGGCAGACCTCACGCTCCCGTCCGAGAAGCCAGTCCACCGCGCTCTTCCAGTCCCGGTCCGTGAGAAAGTCGGAAATCAGAAAGCTGATCCCGTCCTTTTTCCCGGGATCCGGACAGCGCGGCACGGACACGTCCATTTTCGTCTCGCCGCCGCATTTCAGTTTTTCCAGCCTGTCCAGCGCCAGCGCCCAGCCGTCCCGGGTCGAGACCGCCTCCGTCACCCGCCGGCATTCCTCTCCCTCCAGCGCGTACCAGGACACCCGGTCCGATCCGCTCACCGCCAGATAGCCGAGAAGGGCGGCCAGGCGCAGGGCGGTCCGGTGCTTGTCCGGCGTTCCCCAGGCCATGGAGGCGGACCCGTCCACGTAGATCCGGTGGTGCTGCCGCCGCTCGTCCGTGAACAGCTTCAGATAAAGCTTGTCCGTCCGCCCGTACAGCTTCCAGTCGATCCGCCGCGGGTCGTCCCCCGGGATGTAGGGACGGTAATCCGCGAATTCCATGGAGGAGCCGTAGTACGCGGACCGCCGGTTCCCCCCGAACATCCCCTCCATCAGCCCCCGGATGTTGAGATCCCGGCTGTCCAGAAGGGCGATGGTCCCGTCGTCGATCAGTCGTTCCCCTGCCATGGCGCTCACGTCCTGCGGAAGAGGCGTCTGCTGTCCGGCGCCTCCGCGTTTTCGGTTTTCGTCCGGTTCCCGCCCCTCGCCTCGGCGATCAGCGCGCGGATCACCTCGTCCGGCGTATGACCGCTCATGACGGCGTCGTAGGTCAGCTTGATCCGGTGGCGCAGAACGGGGCAGGCCAGGGCGTCCACGTCGTCCCGGGACACGTTGTACCGCCCGTCGGTCAGCGCCAGGATCTGTCCTCCGGCGATGAGGGCCTGCACCGCCCGGGGACTCGCTCCGAACCGCAGCTCCTTCTTCGCCGTGGGAGAGGCCCCGTCCAGCTCCGGATGGGTGGAGGAGACCAGCCGCGCCGCGTACTCCACCACCTCGTCGATGACCGGGATGCTCTTGGCGGTCTCCCGCATGGCCAGAAGCTCCTCGCCGTTCATGACGCGCGCGGCCCGCTCCTCCTGGGTGTCCTGGGTCAGCCGGACGATCCGGCAGAGCTCCGCCTCCCCGGGGAAGGTCATGAGCAGCTTGAACATGAACCGGTCCGTCTGGGCTTCGGGAAGCACATAGGTGCCGTCCTGCTCGATGGGGTTCTGGGTGGCCAGCACGAAAAACGGCTCCATCAGCGCCCAGGTCCTCCCTCCGGCGGTCACGCGGTGCTCCTGCATGGCCTCCAGCAGGGCGGACTGGGTCTTCGGCGTCGCGCGGTTGATCTCGTCCGCCAGAACGATATTGGAAAAGACCGGACCGCCCACGAACCGCTGGACGTTGTTCCCCTTTTCGTCCTTTTCGATGATGTTCGATCCGGTGACGTCGGCGGGCATCAGATCCGGCGTGAACTGGATCCGGGAAAACATCAGCTCCAGCGTCCGCGCCACGGACCGGACCAGACGGGTCTTGCCGGTGCCGGGAACGCCCTCCAGCAGGACGTTTCCTCCCGCGATCATGGCGATCAGCGTGCCGTCCACCGCCTCGTCCTGACCCACGATGTCCTTTGCGATTTCTCCGCGGACCGCTTGGTACTGACGGCTGAAATACCGGATCCGCTCCTCCATGCTCCAGGCGTTGTTCATATCGTCTCCTTATCTGTCAAGGTCTTCGAAATAGGCGCGGGCGGCGTCCTCGGCTTCGTAGGGGATCTCCCCGTTCTCCGCGTCGCGCAGATAGTCGGAATAGTAGGCGGAAAAGACCTTCCCGTAGGGAACCGCCCCGGAGATCGGATCGTACACCGGCTCCGTCATGGCCGAGGGGATTCCTTCGCCCTCTCCTTCGCCGGAGCCCTGTCCTTGTCCGTCCTCTCCGCCGGGCATCTCTCCGGGGCGCTCTCCGGGACCTTCTCCCGGGAACTCTCCTTCCCCTTCCATGCCCTCTTCCCCGTCTCCGGGGACCAGCATCATCTCTCCGCCCTCCATGCCTTCTTCGCCTTCCTCACCCGCCTCTTCCTCCTCTTCTCCGAGGAGCATGCGGCGGGCCTCCTCCAGCACGTCCAGCGCTTCGTTCATGGCGCCCCGGGATGCCTCTCCCTCTCTGGCGGCGTCCTTGATGTTTTCTTCCGTGCCGCTGATCTCTCCGAGGGCGCGCAGGACGCTGTCCGTGTTCTCCATCTCATCGATCAGCCGGTCCAGCTCCTCCGCCAGACGTCCCTCGCCCGACGCCTCCATCCGGTCCCTCTCCTCCCGGAGCATGTCCAGCACGTCCTCCCAGACGCCGCTCATTTCGTCCGTCTCCCGCGCGAACCAGGACGCCGGGACAAGAACGCTCGCCGCGGCCGTCAGCAGGGCCAGCAGAAGAAGCGCGACGGAGGCGGCGCCGATTTTCCCCTTGAGACGGCCCGGGCTGACCGTTTCCAGATGGCGCAGGGCGTCCTCCCGCTGAAGTCCGGCGATCTCATAGGGAGAATTCCGCAGGGCCAGCATAGCCGAGGTCCTGTCCTTCAGCCCCAGCGCGTCGATCCGCCGGGCGGTCTCGGCCTGATTCGGCAGAAGGATCCAAAATGCCGCGGTCAGCGTGACGAGGGCCGCCCCGCCGGAACCGATCCAGGCGGTCACGCCGATGTCTGCCTGCGCGATCTTGTACGCCAGCGTCACGGCCGCAAAGACAAAGCCCCCGGCCGTCAGCGCGGCAAGAAAAGCCCGGACCGCCGCGTGGAGGCCGAGCCTCCGCCGATAGGGCTGGACCGCTTTGGATATGAGCTCCGGATTGGTCATGATTCGCTCCGATTCCCGCCTTGATTTAATGTTGACTTCATTGTACCATCCCCCGCGCCGCCCCGCCAGTGGGATTCTGTAAACAGAATGAAACTATTTTCAGAATCCCTGCATATCCATACGCCCATCCGCAGGACCGGAAACCGGACAAAAGGCTGCCGCATTTCTCCTTTTTCGGGGGTTCATGCGACAGCCCGTCGTACCCGGCGGATCCCGATCCAGGCGGGGTCGGCCTTCATTCTGACCGCATCCTTCCGGCTCTCGGGACGGCATTCCGGACCATGCGCTCAGCGGGGCATTCTCTCCTTCCAGTCCTTCATGAGCTTTTCCAGAAGACCGGTCAGCGCCGCTTTCTCCTCCCCGCTCAGACAGGAGAACATCTCCGCGCGGCTGGCCCGGCGGTTCTCCTCCGCCCGGACCGCTTCCTCTCGACCGGCCTCGGTCAGCTGAATGTCCATGGTCCTGCGGTCCTCCGGGTTGGGGGTCCGCAGGATCATGCCGCCGCTCTCCAGCTTGCTGACGATCTCGCTGGCGGAGCCGGGCTGGATCCCGAGCCGTTCTGTCAGATCCCGCTGGGTGAGGGGACCGCCGTTCAGCATGACGAGGATCCGCTTCTGGCCCTCCCGCCCGTCGGACCGCATGCGCATCATGCGGCCCGCGGCGCGGAGACAGAATGCCAGCCTGCCGTCGGTGTCGTCCGGAATGTCTTCGGGATCGGGCCATTCCCGCATGCCGCCTTCTGCGCCTCCGCGGGGACCTCTTTCTCCCATGCGTCCGCGGCGGCGGTCCGGTCCTCCGGGTCTGCCCCGGTGTCCCTCAAAGCCTTCGCCGCGCCGTCCGTGATGAGGACCGTCTTCCGTTTCCTCAGGTCCGCCGTGACGTCCCTCAAAGCCTTCGCCGTGCCGCTCGCGGCAGGGACCGACCTCCATTTCCTCAGGACTGCCGTGATGTCCCTCAAAGCCTTCGCCGTGCCGCTCGCGGCGGGGACCGTCCTCCGTTCCTTCATGCCAATGGCGGCGTTCGTCCGTCTCTTCCCGGCGTTCACGCTCCGGGAGGGTCCCGGTTTCGGCAAAGATCCTTCCTCTTTCGCAGTGAGGCTCGCTGAGATCGCAGTGTCTCCCGCATCCGGGACAGGTTTTCGTGTTGTCCGTATAATCCTTGTATTCCATTTTGTCCCTCCGATTGATAATTTATAAGGTACCTTGATTATACCATCCGGCGGCAAAATTGTCAAGGTACCTTTTGAATATTCGGGAAACAAAAAAGCGCCCGGAGAACCGAACGGATTTGTGCATATTAACGAAAAGCATCGCCTGCGTACTGCTCCGCACGTCCCCGTCGAAGGCGTTGGCCGTCGGGCGATGACGGGGATCCTCGCCGCGTCCGGACGATCCGCGGTCCGAATGGCCCGATCCTGAATTCACTCTATATAATCATTATTAAAGTTTTTGATCGATCTGTTTACAAAAAAAGGTCACTGGGGATGCGCGGCTCCCCAGGATGCGCGGCTCCCCAGGATGCGCGGCTCCCCAGGATGCGCGGCCCCCCGATAAGGAAGAAAAGAACAACAAACACCTCAGAATCACAACAGGGCTGTGGCATTTCTCCTTTTCCGGGATTCATGCGACAGCCCCGTGGTATCAGGATCAGAACGCCCGGCGGCTCCTCGCGTCCGGGTCGATTTCGTATCCGCCGCCCGGCTCCGGCTGCCATTCGTAGCGGTTCAACCCCTCCTCCGGGAAGAGGTTTGCCATGATCGCTGCGATCACGCCGCCGTGGGTGACGAGCAGGGTGTCCCGGCCCTCGGACAAAAGCCGCTCAAGACCGCTGAGGACCCGCTCCGTCATCCCGTTTCCGCTCTCGCCGCCGGGGGTGATGTTGGTCTCGTTGTCGCCGCTGATCCAGGCGATGTAGGCGGGATCCTCCTTCATCTCCTCGTAGGAGCGCATCTCGAAGGCTCCGAAATCCATCTCCCGGAACGCGGGGTCCGATCCGTGGGGCAGGTCCCCGTACAGAACCGCCAGGGTCTCCTCGCACCGGAGCATGCCGCTGGTCAATATCCGCATCCCCTCCGGCGAGGGATAGGTCGCGGTCTTTTTCCTCTCCTCGAGAGCCGTCCGTCCGGCGGGAGACAGGGGCAGATCGGTGCTCCCGCAGTAAAGGTGCCGTTCGTTGGCCTCCGTCCTTCCGTGACGAATGAGAATCAGTTTCATTTCAGCCTCTCCTCCAGTCCGCAGAAGACCCGCGTCACCGTTTCGGCCTCCGACGCCAGATACGCCGCCAGCCGCCCGGTGCACTCCCGCCAGGCCCGCATGTCCGCGCCCATGGGCACCACGCCGCAGAAGATGTCCTGACAGATGAGGACGCACCCCCGCCACGCCTCCCGGTTCTCCCGGAATACCTCCAAGGGATCCGTCCCGTTTTTCACGCACCAAAGGGTGAATTCCTCGAGCCGGTCGATGCACCGCGCGCCGAAGCGGATTCCCTCCGATTCCGTGCAGGTGTAAATATCGTCCTCCGTCAGGCCGTACCGCTTCACCGCGCAGTCCCGCTTGCCCTGGTACGCGCCTCCGATGATGAAATCCATAATACCCTCCTCAAATCAACGCAAAAACCGCGATCCCGCACAGCTCGCCGAAGGTCAGGGCGTATCCGGAGATGTCCCCGCTCATGCCGTCCAGCGATTTGAACCCGCGCCGCAGATACCAGAGATACCCGAGGAGCACCGCCGGGGTCACAAAGCCGTACCGCCCCAGCAGAACGAAGCCCAGCGCTGCCTCCAGAACCAGCAGGACGGCGAACCACACCGCGTGGGACCGCTTCACCCCCTGACGGTAGGTCCCGGCGTATTCGCTGACGCCGAGAGGCCGGAGCACCGTCACGCAGAGCCCCGCCGCACTCCGGGATACCGCCGGGATCAGGGTCAGGGCGAAGAGATCGGCGTCCTCCCGCGCGGAAGACAGCAGGGCGAACTGCGCCGTGACCAGAAGGATCCCCGCGATCACCGCGAAGGAGCCTACGTTCGGGTCCTTCAGGATGCGCCGCCGCTCGTCGAGGTCCCGCCAGGACTTCACCGCGTCCGTCACGTCGAGGAAGCCGTCCATGTGCATCCCGCCGGTCACGAGGAAGGGATACGCGCAGAGCACCGCTCCCGAAACAAGGGCCGGCAGGGCGAGCAGACGGGTGAGATACGCCAGCCCCGTCCAGAGGATCCCGATCCAGAGCCCCGCGAAGGGCAGGAACAGGGTCATGAGGGGCCTCGCCGCGTCGTCCCAGATGTGAAAGGGGCAGGGAATGGCGCAGAACATGGAAAAGCACATGACACAGGCGTTGAGGTATTTTTTCACAGCGTCAGCCCTCCCTTCCGGAATACCGGGATCCCCGCCGTCATTTCGATCACAACGTCGCACAGCCCGGCCAGCAACCGGTCGATTGAGGCCAGATCCCGCCGGTAGTTCTCCGTGAAATCGTCGTACCGCGCGGCGTCGGAGTAGAGATAATCCGAGACGAACACCGCGTTCTCCGCCTCCCGCGCCAGCCGCGCGAGACCGGTCCGGCACCGCTCCGCCGCCATGGGATCCGGCTCCCGGTCAAAGGTGTCCGGGTACATTTCGTTCAGCAGAAGAGCCGTCGCGCTGTCCACGAGATAGGTGGCGTCCCGGCCGCCGAGGTCCGTGCAGGAGCCGATGTCCCGCCCGAGCTCCAGGGTCCCGAAGCCCTTTTCCGCCCGTTCGGCCACGTGCCGCGCGATCCTGGCCCGGTCCTCGCCGTCGTAGGGGATCATGGTGGCCACGTAATACCGCCGTCCTCCGCCCGACAGCTTCACGGCGATGTCCTCGGCCAGCGCGGTCTTGCCGTTCTTCGCGCCGCCGGAGAGAAATACGGTCATGATTCGCCTCCCGGGATTTTGAAGGAATCCCCGGCCCGGATGGGCTCCAGGTACCCGTCGTCGATCCGCGCCTCTTCAAACGTAGCCATTCCGTTCATGGCGGCGCAGGCGGCGTCCAGCATCATCATGGCCACGGGACAGCCGCTCCCCTCTCCGAGCCTCATGCCCAGATCGAACAGCGGCTCAAGTCCCAGCTTCTTCATGGCGATCCGGTATCCGATCTCCGCCGAGGCGTGGGACGGAATGAGAAAATCCGCCGCCGCGGGACAGAGCCGGACCGCCGCGAGGGCCGCCACCACGGAGATGAAGCCGTCGATCACCGCGGGGACCCTCATCTCCGCCGCGCCGAGGAAGGCCCCGGCCATGGCCGCCAGATCGAAGCCGCCCACCTTCGTCAGCACGTCCAGGGGATCGTCCGGATCGGGAGCGTTGACCGAGAGCGCGCGCCGGATCACACCGAGCTTGTTCCGGTAGCCCTCGTCCGTGAGTCCTCCGCCACGGCCGGTCACGGCCTCCGCGGGCATCCCGGCGAGGACGGACAGCACGGCGGAGGAGGTGGTCGTGTTGCCGATCCCCATTTCCCCGACGCCCAGCACGTCCGCCCCGCCCCTCGCCGCTTCCGTGGCCAGCTCCATGCCGGTCCAAACCGCCCGGACCGCCTCGTCCCTCGTCATGGCGGGGCCTTTGGCGATGTTGTGCGTCCCGCAGGCGATTTTCCGGTCGAGCACGGCGGGAAATGCTGAGAGATCGGCGTTCACTCCCACGTCGCAGACCACGAGCCCGCATCCGAGCCGCGCCGCGATGGAGGAGGCCCCCGTGATGCCCCGGGTGAGATTGACGGTCTGGGCGGCGGTCACCGACTGAGGCGCGGAGGATACGCCCTCCTCCACGACGCCGTTGTCCGCGGCGAATACCAGCAGGACCCTGTGATCCATGGAATTGCGGACCTTCCCCGTGATCCCTGCCAGACGGACGGACAGCTCCTCCAGCCTGCCGAGGCTTCCCGGAGGCTTGGCCAGCTCCGCCTGTCTTTTTCGCGCCCTCTCCATGGCCTCCCCGTCTGCTCCCGAAATGGCTCCGAGCCGTTCCCTGAGCGCTTTTTCCGTGTTTTCCATGCATCCTCCGACGGCGTTTTTCCGCGCCGATTTTTGTCATTCCGCGCATCATTGTACATCATCCGCCGGAAAAAAGCAATCCCCGCTCCCGCATTTTCCCCGGAACCCCTTGACACCCCTCCCCTTTTCCGATATAATGACCTGTGGTGTAAACCGCTCTTTTACAGCAGAACAAGGGATGACAGGTGTCGGATATCTCCGTGAAAACGGGGATCGATCCGGTGAAAAGGGAAACAGGTGGAAATCCTGTACGATCTCGTCACCGTGAACGGGGAATGCCCTGATAAAATGTCACTGTCCCTTCGGGGATGGGAAGGCTTCAGGGTGTGGCGATCCGCAAGCCGGGAGACCTGCCTGCCGTCCGTACGGGGCGTCGATGTCCAAAACGTCGGGGCCCAATGCCGCGAGGAATCGGCAGTACGTTTTTTCCGAGGGATAAAACCCGTGTCTTTTTGACGCGGGCGTTTATGCCTTTGTTTGTTGTGCGCTTCTGAGATTCCGACCGCGGATCCGGAGGCGTTTTTCTTTTCCTGCGCACGGTTTTCAAAAACGCCGTTTCAGATTTATTCATACTGTTTTCTTTCTATAGAGCTATCTATATGGGTTTTGATCGCAAGATGTAGAAGGCGAATCGCCTTGCGATGAGCTCGCGTACAATAACTCTGATAAGGTTGGATGACTAAATTGGTGTGGCAAGGTTTCGGCTACACATAATTGACATAGTCTGTCCCTATCCATTTCAGAAGTTCTTGCCAGGCTTCTTTCAAGAAGCCGCGTAACCCCTTAGAGGGGATTTAGTATCAGTATCATTCCGAAAGGCAGTGTCATGAACGACGGCACCTATACAGCAGAAGTCTCCCTCTCCGGCGGAACGGGCCGGGCCGGGGTAAAATCTCCCGCCGAGCTGACCGTTTCCGGAGGGGAAATGACGGCCAGGATCGAGTGGAGCAGTCCGCATTACGATCTCATGATCGTGGACGGGGAGCGGTATCTGCCCGTGAACCGGGAGGGGGATTCGGTCTTCCTCATTCCGGTGGCGGATCTGAGCCTCCCCCTGGACGTGGAGGCGGAGACGGTGGCCATGAGCGAGCCCCACCTCATCGCCTATACCCTGACCTTCGATCCGGATTCCCTGCGCCCGGCCCGCTCCTCCGGCATCCCGGCCCCTGTGTGGGCGGCGGTGGGAGCGGCGGCGGTTCTCGGGATCCTGTGCGCGCTGCTCCTGCGGCGGAGAAGGAAGGCCGGGAGATGAAGCGGTTCCTTCTGCCCCTCCTCGCGCTGATCCTGCTGCTTGCCGGATGCGCCTCCGCGGGGAGAAACGACGCGGACCGGGCCCCGGTGATCCCCGGATACGGCGAGCCGGAGCGGGTCTCCCTCGACGCAGCCCGGTGCTTTTCCATCTGGCGGTGGGACAACGGCGCGTCCATGGTCAGAACCTCCGGCGGACAGGCCTTCCTCATCACGGACGACAAACCCGAGGAGCTCGACGCCGGAATCACCGTGATCCCTCCCTCTCCGGAGCGGATCTATATGGCGGCCAGCGCGGTCATGTGCTTCTGGGACGCCATGGACCGGCTGGGAGACATCCGTTTTTCCGCCCTGGAAGCGGAGGACTGGACCGTGGAAGGCGCCCGGGAGGCCATGGAGCGGGGAGAGATCCTCTACGCAGGCAAATACCGGGAGCCGGACTACGAGCTGCTCCTGTCGGAGGGCTGCGGCCTCTCGATCCAGTCCACCATGTCGGAGCACGTGCCGAAGGTGCGGGAAAAGCTGGAGGAGCTGGGGATCCCGGTGTTCGTGGACCGCTCCAGCTACGAGGCCGATCCCCTGGCCCGGTGCGAGTGGATCAGGGCCTACGCGGAGATCGCCGGATGTCCGGAGACCGGGGAGGCCCTGTTTGCCGAGCAGAAGGCGGCGTTCGATTCCCTCGCGGACGCGCCGTCCTCCGGAAAGACCGCCGTCTTCTTCTACGTCACGGCCTCCGGCAGCTTCGTCACCCGGAAGAACGGCGACTATATCTCGAAAATGATCGGGTTGGCCGGGGGAGAGAACGTCTTCGCCTTCGAGGGGGAGGACAACGCCCTCTCCTCGGTGACGCTCTCCCCGGAGGAATTCGTTCTGGCGGCGAAGGACGCGGATATCATCCTCTACAACGGCACCATCAGCGGGATCCTCTATACCATGGACGAGCTCGTCTCCCTGAACCCGCTTCTCGCGGACTTCCGGGCGGTGAAGAACGGGGACGTCTGGTGCACGGAGGCGAACCTCTACCAGAACATCATGAAGACCGGGGAGATCCTTCACGACTTCCACGCCGTCTTCGCGGACACCGGGGAGCCGTTGACCTACCTGCACAAGCTGGAGGGGTAAGCGATATGAAAAAACGGATCGTATGCTCCTTCGTCCTGCTCTCCGCCCTGACCCTGCTCTTCGTCTGCCTCGGCGTCGCGGCGGGCAGCACGTCCGTCCCTTTCCGGGATCTTGTCCGGATCCTCGCGGGACGGGGCGGAGAGGACACGGCGGCGGTGATTCTGACGAAAATCCGACTGCCCCGGACGCTGGCCGCCCTTCTTCTGGGAGGTGCGCTGGCTCTGGCGGGCTATATGCTTCAGACCTTTTTCCACAACCCCATCGCCGGGCCCTTTGTCCTTGGGATCTCCTCGGGCGCGCGGCTTATGGTGGCGGCGGCCCTCATCGCGGCGGCCCGGGGGATGATCCGGCTCAATTCCGCTCTGCTGGCGGCGGCGGCGTTTCTCGGAGCGCTTCTGGCCATGACCGTGGTCCTTCTCATGTCCGCGAGGATCCCCGGCATGTCCCTGCTCATCGTGGGCGGCGTCATGATCGGCTATATCTGCACGGCTCTCACCGACATTCTGGTGCATTTCGCGGACGACGCGGACATCGTGAACCTCCGGGACTGGACCGTGGGGTCGTTCTCCGGCATGAAGCGGGAGTCCCTCATCGTGTGCGCGTGGATCGTGCTTCTGGCGGCGGCGGCGTCCTTCCTGCTGTCCAAGCCCATCGGCGCGTATCAGCTGGGGGAGAGCTACGCCCGCGACATGGGGGTGAACATCCGGGCCGTGCGCGCCGCCATGATCCTCTTGTCCAGCCTTCTGGCGGGATGCGTCGCGGCCTTCGCGGGTCCGGTGTCCTTCGTGGGCATCGCGGTCCCGTTCCTGGTGAAGCGGCTGCTGGGGACGGCAAAGCCCGTATTCATGATCCCGGCGTGCTTCCTCGGGGGAGGCGTCTTCTGCATTCTCTCGGACATTCTGGCGCGGACCGTGGTCTCCCCGGGAGAGCTGGGCATCAGCACGGTGACGGCGGTCCTCGGCGCGCCCGTGGTGCTCGTCATCATGCTGGGAAGGAGGCGGGACCGTGCTTGACGTTATGGACCTGTCCGCGGGCTACGGCGGCCGTGCGGTGCTCCGGGGCGTCCGCTTTTCCGTGGAGCAGGGCGAGATCGTGACCCTGATCGGCCCCAACGGCTCGGGCAAATCCACCCTTCTCAAGGCCCTCTCCGGCCAGCTCCCGGTCCTCTCCGGCCGGATCCTCGTGGACGGAGCCGACGCGGGCGGGATGAACCGGAACGCCTTTGCCAGAGCCGTCTCCGCCATGCTGACCGATCGGCCCGAAACCGACATGATGACCTGCCGGGACGTGGTGGAGACCGGACGCTACCCCTATACCGGCGCCTTCGGGATCCTTGGCGGGGAAGACAGGGAGGCGGTCCGGGAGGCCATGGAGCTGACGGACACCGACAAGCTGGCAAATCGGCCCTTTTCCGCCCTCAGCGACGGACAGCGCCAGCGGGTTCTTCTGGCCCGGGCGGTCTGCCGGGAGCCGCGGGTGCTTCTTTTGGACGAGCCCACGTCCTTTCTCGATCTGCACTATAAGTACACCTTTCTGGAGCTTCTGGACCGCCTGCGCCGGGAAAAGAAGCCCGCGGTGGTCATGTCCCTGCACGAGCCCGAGCTGGCGGGAGCGGTATCCGACCGGATCCTCCTTCTGAAGGACGGGGAGCCTGTGGGGTACGGAGCGCCCGGAGCGCTTCTGACGCGGGACAATCTGATCCGCCGGTTCGATCTGACGGACGCGCTCTGGGACAAATATCACGGTTAACGCGGAGAGCCTCTCCGATTAACAATATCATTTTTTACATTTTCAGGAGGAAACCCATCATGAAACTCACAAGAATCGCCGCTCTCGCGCTCGTCGCGGTCATGGCGGCCCTGGCCCTGGCCGGATGCTCCGGTTCGAAGAAGCCCGTGATCCTGGTGGTCAGCTTCGGCACCAGCTACAACGACAGCCGCGAGGCCACCATCGGCGCCATCGAAAAGGCCATTCAGAACGCCAACCCGGACAAGGAGGTCCGCCGGGCCTTCACCAGCCAGATCATCATCGACAAGCTGAAGGACCGCGACGGCATCGAGATCGACAACGTGGACGAAGCCTTCGCCCGCCTGATCAAGGACGGCGTGAAGGAACTGATCGTTCAGCCCACCCACGTCATGAACGGCTTCGAGTACGACGATCTCATGGCCGTGGTGGAGGCCAACCGCTCCAAGTTTTCGAGCGTGAAGGTCGGCGCGCCCCTTCTCACCTCCGACGCGGACTACAACGCCGTGATCGAGGCCATCACCGCCGCCACCGCCGAATACGACGACGGCAAAACCCTCATCACCTTCATGGGCCACGGCACCGAGCACGCCTCCAACGCCACCTACGCGAAGCTCCAGTCCATGCTGACCGCCGCCGGCAAGACCAACTACTGCATCGGCACGGTCGAGGCGGAGCCCTCCATCGACGACGTCGTGGCGGCGGCCAAGGCGGGCGGCTACACCAGAGTGGTGCTGGAGCCCCTGATGGTGGTGGCCGGCGACCATGCCAACAACGACATGGCGGGCGACGAGGAGGATTCCTGGAAGACCATCCTTCAGAACGAGGGCTTCGAGGTGGTTCCGGTTCTCCGCGGCCTCGGCCAGATCGAAGCGGTCCAGGCCGTCTACGTGGACCACGTGAAGAACGCGAAGTAAGCAAAATAAGGATAATATGAAAAACAGGATATCGAGAATCGTCTCGGTCCTGCTCGCCTCCCTGTGCGTGACTGCCTCCCCCCTTCCCGTTTCGGCGGCAGGGGGGAGCAGGCCCGTTTACGCGGAGGACGTGGAGAACGGGACCTATGAAATCGAGGCGGAGACGCTGAACTCCTCCATGTTCCGCATCGTCGGCTGCACCCTGACCGTGACGGACGAGGGCATGACGGCCCGCGTGACCCTGAGCGGCAAGGGCTTCGGAAGGCTCTTTGCCGGGCGCGGAGAGGACGCGGAGAACGGCGGCGCGTATTCCGAATTCGGCGAGGACGGGGAGGGACGGCACACCTTCGAGATCCCCGTGTCCGCCCTGGATACGCCCGTACCCGTGGCCGGATGGAGCATCAAGCGGGAGCGGTGGTACGACTACGACGTGGTGTTCCATTCCGACAGCCTGCCCGAGGGCACGGTGGCAAAGAAGGGCCCCGGAGCCGCGGGGATCCTTGCGGGAGCGGGCGTCACCCTGGCGGCGGCGGGCGTGCTGGCCTTCGCCCTGATTAAGAGGAAGAAGAGGCGCGGATGACCATCAGCCTTCCCCGGGTCCTCTTTGCCGGAACCTCCAGCGGATGCGGCAAGACCACGGCCGTCACCGCGGTCCTGACCCTGCTGAAGCGGCGCGGGATCGGCGTGACGGCGGCGAAGTGCGGTCCGGATTACATCGACCCCATGTTTCACGAGGCGGTCCTCGGCGTGCCGTCCGCGAATCTCGATCCCTTCTTCTGCTCCGGGAACCTGCTCCGGTCCCTTCTGGCGGAGAACGGCGGAGAGCTGTGCGTCGCCGAGGGGGCCATGGGCTATTACGACGGCACCGGCCCGGACGGGGAGAACAGCGCCTACGCCGCGGCAAGGGAGACCGGATGCCCCGTGGTCCTCGTGGTGAACGGCCGGGGAGCCTCTGCGTCCCTGCTGGCGGTGCTGGAGGGCTTTCTGCGCTACCGGCCGGACAGCGGGATCCGCGGCGTCCTGTTCTCGAACGTCACCGCCATGACCTATGCCATGCTCCGGAAATGGACCCTGGCCCGGTTCGGCGGGGAGATTGCCGTGATCGGGTATATTCCCCGGCTTCCGGAGGACTGTCTCCTCGGCTCGCGGCATCTGGGCCTTGTCACCCCCGGGGAGGTGGCGGATCTCTCGGAGAAGCTGGAGCGCACCGCGGATCTCGCCGCGGATACGGTGGATTTAGACGCTCTGCTGGCCCTTGCCGGATCCGCTTCCCCGCTTGTGTTCGACCCGCCCGAAGTTCCGCGCTTCGGTCCGGTCCGCATCGCCATGGCAAGGGACGACGCCTTCTGCTTCTATTACCGGGATTCGCTCCGGCTCCTTGAGAGGATGGGCGCGGAGCTCGTCCCCTTTTCCCCTCTGGCCGGCGAAACGGTCCCGGAGGACGCGGACGGCCTGCTTCTCGGCGGCGGCTATCCGGAGCTGCACGCCGAGGTTCTGGAGCGGAACGAGGCGGTCCGGGAAAGCGTGCGCCGCGCCGTGACCTCGGGAATGCCCACCATCGCGGAGTGCGGCGGATTCCAGTACCTGGGACGGACCCTCGCCGGACGACGGATGTGCGGGGTCCTGCCCCATGACAGCGAAAACACCGGGCGGCTGGTGCGCTTCGGCTACTGCACCCTGAAGGCGAAAACGGACGGGCTTCTCGGACCCGCCGGAACGACGCTCCCCGCCCACGAATTCCATTATTACGACAGCACGGAGAACGGCGCGGACTTCCGTGCGGAGAAAGCAAGCGGCCGGAGCTGGGACTGCGCCGTCCACACGGATACCCTATACGCCGGATACCCCCATCTCTTCCTGCCCGCCTGCCCGGACGCGGCGGAAGCGTTCTATAAAAAGTGCCTCGCGTACAAGGAGAAGAAATCATGATCATCACCGATCCCTCAGCCATCGAAGCCCGCAGCATGGAGATCATCGAGAGCGAGCTGAAAACCGAGATCCCGCCCGAGAACAAGGCCGTCGTGAAGCGCGTCATCCACGCCACGGCGGATTTCGACTACGCGGAAAACCTGGCGTTCTCCGAGGGAGCCGTCGGACTGGCCCTCGACGCGCTGAAGAAGGGATGCCGCATCGTCACGGACACCCAGATGGCCAAATCCGGCATCAACAAGACCGCCGCGGCGAAGCTGGGATGCGAGGTGGACTGCTTCATGAGCGACCCGGACGTGGCACAGGAGGCGAAGGAGCGGGGATGCACCCGGGCGCAGGTCTCCATGGAGAAGGCCGCGCGGCTGGGCGGTCCCGTGATCTTCGTCGTCGGCAACGCGCCCACGGCACTTCTGACCCTCAGGACCCTCATCGACGAGGGGAAGGTCTCCCCGGAGCTGGTGATCGGGGTGCCTGTGGGATTTGTCAACATCCTCGAGGCGAAGGAGGCCATTCTCACCTGCTCCGTGCCCCATATCGTGGCGAGAGGGCGCAAGGGCGGCTCAAACGTGGCGGCGGCCATCGTCAACGCCCTGATGTATCAGCTGACCCGGTGACCGCCATGGAGATGGACAGCTTCATCACAAAGGACGGCAAAAGGCTCCGGCGGGGCTATACCACGGGCTCCTGCGCGGCGGCGGCGTCCAAGGCGGCGGCTCTCATGCTGTTTGAAAACCGGACGGTCGAGACCGTCTGGCTCATGACGCCCCGGGGGATCGGCCTGACCCTGGAGGTGAAGGAGCCCGTCCGGGGGGAGGATTTCGCCTCCTGCGGCATCATCAAGGATTCCGGCGACGACCCGGACGTGACGAACGGCATGACGGTGTACGCCCGGGTGGAGAAGATCCCGGAGCCGGGCGTGATACGGATCGACGGCGGAGAGGGCATCGGCCGGGTGACGAAGCCCGGACTGGACCAGCCCGTGGGAGAGGCGGCCATCAACTCCACGCCCCGCCGCATGATCGCGGACGCGCTCCGGGAGGTCATGGAGGGCGCGGGATACGGGGGCGGCCTGTCGGTGCTGATCCGGGCTCCGGAGGGCGTCGAGCTTGCGAAAAAGACCTTCAATCCGCGCCTCGGCATCGTGGGAGGACTTTCGATCCTCGGCACCACCGGGATCGTGGAGCCCATGAGCGACGAGGCCGTGGTGGAGACCATCCGGACGGAGCTCTCCATGCGGGCGGCGGACGGGCGGAAAACGGCGCTCTTCGTCCCCGGCAACTACGGCGCAGACTTTATCAAGAACGAGCTGGGCATCGATCCGGAATCCGCCGTCACCGTGTCGAACTTCATCGGCGACGCCTTCTCCCTGGCGGCTGAGGCGGGATTCCGGAGCGCGCTTCTCGTGGGCCACATCGGAAAGCTCGTGAAGCTGGCCGGCGGGATGCTCAACACCCACTCCCGGTGGGGGGACTGCCGGGCGGAGATCTTCGCTGCTCACGCGGGCCTGTGCGGCGCGGACCGGGAGATCGTGCGGCGGATCATGGACAGCGCCATGACGGACGACATGCTGGCGATTCTGGAGGAAGCGGGACTGCGCGGAGCGGTCATGGAGAGCGTGACGGAGCGCATGGGCTTCCATCTCGCGCATCAGAAGACCATCGGCGGACTGCGGACCGGAGCCGTGACGTTCTCGAACGTGTACGGCATCCTCGGGAAAACCTCCTTCGCGGACGAACTGCTGGACGAAATACGAAAGGAAGCCTGATATGGTACACATTGTCGGAGCCGGATGCGGGGCGGCGGATCTCATTACCCTGCGCGGAAAGCGTCTGCTGGAGGAAGCGGATCTGATTGTCTACGCCGGATCCCTCGTCAACCCGGACCTGCTGTCCTACGCCCGTCCGGGGTGCGAGCTGATGGACAGCGCGAAGATGACCCTGGAGGAGATCGTCGGGGCGGTGAAGGCGGCGGAGTCTGCCGGGAAGACCACCGTCCGTCTCCATTCGGGGGATCCCTCCCTGTACGGCGCCATCGGCGAGCAGATGCGGGAGTTCGACCGGCTGGGGATCGAATACGACGTCACCCCCGGCGTCAGTGCGTTCGCGGGAGCCGCGGCGGCTTTGAAAACGGAATACACCCTACCCGGCGTCTCCCAGTCCGTGATCATCACCCGGGCCGCCGGGAGAACGCCCGTGCCGGAGGGAGAGAGCCTCCGCTCCTTCGCCGCCCACGGAGCCACCATGGTTCTCTTCCTCTCGACGGGTCTCCTTCGCTCCGTGACGGAGGAGCTGACGGCGGGAGGACTGGATCCGGACACCCCCGCGGCCATCGTCTATAAGGCGTCCTGGCCGGACGAGAAGGTCCTCCGCTGTACCCTCGGGACTCTGGAGGAGACGGCGGAGGCAAATCATGTGACGAAGACGGCCCTCATCGTGGCGGGCGGCGTTCTCGGGGAGACCTTCGACCGCTCGAAGCTGTACGACCCGTCCTTCGCGACGGAGTTCCGGGAGGCGGAGAAGAGATGAAGACCGCCGTGATCTGCTTTTCCGACGCCGGAGCCGCCCTGGCTCTGCGGCTCATCGGACTGCCGGGCATGGAGGGCGCGGAGGTGCATTCCGTCCGGAAGTACGCCGAACGATACGGCTTCACCGCCCACGACCGGATCGGAGCGGACATGGGGGACCTGTTCTCCTCCCACGACGCCCTCGTTTTCATCGGAGCCTGCGGCATCGCCGTGCGGGACATCGCGCCCCATCTCAAAAGCAAGACGGAGGATCCGGCGGTGCTGGTGCTGGACGACCGGGGGCGTTACGTGATCCCGATCCTCTCCGGCCACATCGGCGGGGCGAACGCCCTGGCGGAGGAGCTGGCGGAGAAGCTCGGCGCTCTGGCCGTCATCACCACCGCAACCGACGGCGCGGGACGGTTCTCCTGCGACGCCTGGGCGGTATCGCACGGCTGCGCCCTCTCCTCCATGGATACGGCCAAGGCGGTGTCCGCGGCGATTTTGACCGGGGATGTGCCGATCTCGTCGGAGTTTCCTCTGCCCGACCGGCTCCCGGAGGGACTGATCCGGGGGGAGGGCGGAGAGCTGGGCATCCATATCGGCATCCGGCGCGGCGAACCCTTCGGGCGGACCCTGCGTCTGATCCCGCGGATCGTGACCCTGGGGATCGGATGCCGGAGAGGGATTTCGGCGGAGGCGGTCCGGGCTGCGGTGACGGAGACGCTTTCGTCCACCGGGATCGATCCGCGCGCGGTGTGCCGGGCGGCGTCCATCGACGTGAAGCGGGACGAGGCAGGACTTCTGGAATATGCCCGTTCCGTCGGCGCGGAGCCGGTCTTTTATTCGGCGGAAGAGCTTGAGGCGGTGCCGGGGGACTTCACGGAATCGGAGTTTGTAAGGAAAACCGTGGGCGTGGGCAATGTCTGCGAGCGGGCGGCGGTGCTGGGAAGCGGAACGGGAACGCTGCTTGTGCGGAAAACCGCCCGGGACGGCGTGACGGTGGCCGCGGCGGCTTCGGAATGGAGGGTGGAATTTTGAAAAAACTGACTGTGGCCGGCATCGGCGCGGGAAATTACGAGGGACTGACCATCGCCGCGGCGCGCGCTCTGGAGGGAGCGGACGTGATCGTGGGCTATACGGTGTACTGCGACCTGATGAAGCCGTATTTCCCGGACAAGACCTGGATCTCGACCCCCATGATGAAGGAGCTCGAGCGGTGCCGTCTGGCGCTGGAAACCGCCGAGGAGGGGAAGAACACCGTCATGATCTGCTCCGGCGACGCGGGGATCTACGGCATGGCCTCCCCGGTCCTGGAGCTGGCGGAGGAATACGGCGCGGAGATCGAGATCCTGCCCGGCGTGACGGCGGCGTGCTCGGGGGCGGCGCTTCTGGGTTCCCCGCTGACGGCCGATTTCGCCGTGATCAGCCTCTCGGACCTGCTGACCCCGTGGGAGGTCATCGAAAAGCGGCTGGAGGCGGCGGCGTCCGGGGATTTTGCGGCGGTGCTGTACAATCCCTCGAGCAGAAAGCGGGCCGACTATCTGGAAAAGGCATGCGGGATCTTTCTGAAATACCGCGCCTCTGACACCGTCTGCGGGATCGCCCGGAACATCGGCCGGGAGGGGGAGGCATGGGAGCTTCTCACCCTCGGAGAACTGAAGGCTTACGCCGCCGACATGTTCACCACGGTCTTCATCGGGAGCTCGGCCACAAGGATCGTCGGCGGAAAGATGGTGACGCCCCGGGGGTACCGGCATGAGTGAGAATATGAGCGAGAAACTCTGCCTCTTCGCCGGGACCACGGAGGGCAGACAGCTGGCTGAGCTTCTGGGTCCCGCCGTGCCGCTGACGGTCTGCGTGGCCACGGAATACGGCGAGGTCCTGCTGGACGGGATCCCGGGGATCGAGGTCCGGGCCGGGCGTATGGACGCGGAGGAGATGGAGGCGTTCTTCCGGGAGCGGGCCTTCACCCGGATCCTCGACGCCACCCATCCCTATGCCGCCCTCGTGACGGAGAACATCCGGCGGGCGGCGGCTCCCCTCGGCATACCCGTGACGCGGATCCTCCGGGACTGCGACGGGTTTGTGGCCGGGGCGGAATACGTGTCGTCCGTTGAGGCGGCGAGGGACTTTCTCATGGAACGGGAGGGGAATATCTTCCTGACCACCGGCGCGAAGGAGCTGTCCTCCTATATCGGCCTCGACATGAACCGGGTCTGGGCCAGGGTCCTGCCGACGGTGTCCTCTCTGGAATCCTGCGCCGCCGCCGGGATCCCGCAGGCCCACATCATCGCCGCCCAGGGCCCTTTCTCCGAGGAGATCAACCTGGCCCAGATGAAGAGCATCGGCGCGCGGTACATGGTGACGAAGGCGTCCGGGCGGGCCGGGGGATTCGACGAAAAGATCCGGGCGGCGAGGGCGGCGGGCGCGCTTGCCGTTATCGTGGGACTGCCGGAGCAGACCGAGGGCGTGTCCGTGGACGAGGCCGTGGCGGAGCTTGGCCGGATTCTTCCCCTGCCCGGGCGGCGCGTCACGGTGGTCGGCATCGGACCGGGCGGCGCGGACACCATGACGGCGGAGGCGAAAAACGCTCTGGCGGACTGCGGCGCGGTGATCGGAGCCCGGTCCGTGGCGGAATCCGCGTCGGAGGCCGTTCCCGGAAAGCCCCTGTATTTCGAGTTCCTCCCCGGGAGGATCCGGGCCCTCTTGGACGAGCATCCCGCCATCCGCCGCGCCGCCGTGGTCATGCGGGGGGACACGGGCTTCTTCAGCGGCACGAAAAAGCTGCTCGAGGCCCTGGAGGGATACGACGTGACGGTCCTCGCCGGGATTTCGTCCGTGTCCGTTCTCGCCGCGCGGCTGGGCGTGAGCTGGGACGACGCGGTCTCCGTCTCCCTCCACGGGCGGGACGCGAACCTGATCCACGCCGTCACCTCCTCCCAAAAGGTCTTCGTCCTGACCGGAGGGGAGAACACCCCGGCGGCTCTCTGCGGGCGGCTGTGCGAATTCGGGCTGGGACATCTGCGGTGCGCCGTGGGGGAGCGGCTTTCCTATCCGGACGAGCGGATCACCCGGGGCACGGCGGAGGAGCTGGCGTCCGGGGAATACGATCCGCTCTCCCTCCTGTACGTGGAGAACGACTGCCCGGATTTCCGCGTGCGGCGGGGCATCCCGGACGACGAATTCATCCGGGGGGACGTGCCCATGACGAAGGCTGAGGTCCGGGCCGTGTCCATGGCCGCGCTGGATCTGCC
>Ga0256405_10004737_pt1 | contig 24871 bp, 27 predicted proteins | sample RumenRJG_02DNA_FD_189096 | JGI IMG/M metagenome (GOLD analysis project Ga0256405, IMG submission 189096) | Bovine rumen microbial communities from Lethbridge, Alberta, Canada - RJG_02 | ecosystem: Host-associated > Mammals > Digestive system > Stomach > Rumen | place: Canada: Alberta... | reverse complement strand
ATTAAATAATTATGATATGTTGATGTATGTGTAAATTATTATAAAATGTAATTTTAAAAAATTGTTCAATTTACTGAATAATATTTTTTTGAAATGTTTTTATCGTAATTTAACGCGAATTATCCAATTAAATATTGGATAAATTGTTTTAACCTAGAGAATAGGATTTAAAACGTTTTTTTCCAAAATAAATATAAGAATGTGATAATTAGATTTAAATATTTGCTTTATTCATTCAGTCAAAAGTTTTAAAAAGAAATAATGTTAATTTCATCTGAAATTGGTGTTGTTTTTTTTTTATTAAAATTTTTGTTGGAAGGATAAATCGGTATTTAATCTGGTTAAAATATTAAAATATTTTGTATGGATTTTTTTCAATAAAAAAAATTTTTTCAATAAAAATAAACGGGAAAAATATTTGATAAAAAAACATAATTGATTCATTTTTTTCTCGCAATTTTTTTGAGGTTATTATATTCATGAATAAATTAAAAAACTCGAAAATAATACTAGTTTTATCAATACTACTTGTTTTTCTGGTAATGGGATCTGCAAGTGCAGTTGATGAAACAGGCAATGAAACAATATCAACACCCGAAAATAATGGTGTTGACACACTATCACAAAGCATGGATAGTGTGGATGATGGAGTATCTGCTTCTGAATCATCTGATGATTTGGTGGCAAATGATACAAGCAATAATAAATTATTAGGATTAAGTAATGATGATGTATTATCTGCGGGATTAACTTCTGGTAATAACATTTTAGGTGCAAAAAATACAGGAACTTTCACACAATTACAAGAATTAATAAATTCACATGCAAATTCTGAACTTATATTAGATAGAAATTATACTTATAATCCAACTTCAGATTCAGCCCTCAAAAACGGAATGAAAATTACCGGTGATATAATAATTGATGGTAAAGGATTTACTATTGATGGAGCCAATAAAGCAAAAATATTCTATATATTCAATAAAAATCCATCTGGTAATTTTACATTTAATAATATCAATTTTAAAAATGGATATTCATCAAGTTATGCTCCAATTTATTTCAACCATATTAATGCAATATATATTAATAATTGTTCATTTGATAGCTGTACTCAATCTGATGCTGAAGGAGGAGCATTATTTATATATTATGTAGGTTCTAATGATATATTTATTAAAAATTCGAATTTTACAAATAATGTTGCTGCAAGAAGTGGAGGAGCATTATTTATATCTAACTATTTTCCTAGTGATGGGATTGATAGTGGTGGATATATCGAAAATTGCCGTTTTATAAATAATCATGGAGGATTAACTGGTACTCTTTCTAATGGTGGTGCAATTGAGTTTCTTACAGCCCATGGTATTGTAAAAAACTGCATTTTTATCGGTAATAATATTTCCAATTCTGGTGGAGCTGTCACATTGGGTAATGCATGCCCAGATAATCAATTAATAAATTGTACTTTCATTAATAACCATTGTTTACGTAATGGTGGTCAAGGTGGAGCAGTAGCCAGCAGAACAATAGACAGTGAAAACATAAAAGTAATCAATTGTACTTTTGAAGATAATTCCGCAACTTATGGTGGTGCAATTTACTTTAAAGCAAGTGATGCAGTAATTAATAATTGTAATTTCACAACTAGTAGCGCTAATAGCGGCGGTGCAATATATTTTGATGCTGCAGATTCCTCTATTCTTTATTGTAACTTCACTAATTCAATTGCAACTCAAAATGGTGGTGCAGTTTACTTTAATGGAGAACGTTGTAATATGAGTTATTGTAACTTCACTTACAGTAGTGCAAATGAAGGTGGTGCTGTAAAATTCAATGGAAAAAACAGCTACATGGGTTATTGTACTTATATAAATAATACTGCTACAAAAGATGGTGGTGCATTAATTTTATCTGGTGGTTCTTTATCTATGTCTGGTAACAATTTCACCTATAACAAAGCTGATGTTGATGGTGGTGCTGTTTATCTGGAAAGTGGAGTATTAAATGAGGCTAAGGATAATGATTTCTGGCATAACCGTGCAAATAATAATGGTGGTGCATTATACACTAATATTCCTGTTGTAATAGATGGTGGTGTGTTCTTTAACAATACTGCTATTAATGGTAGTGCAATTTATGTAACAAAAGACAATACATTAAGTGTGAATAATGTTGTACTTAGAGGTAATACGTATACTGATCTTGTTAATCTTGATGCTAGTGCTAATTTTGGTTCTATTTATCTTAATAATCCTGTGAGTAAGGGTTTGTTTAAGTATTCTGGTTTGGATCTTGGTGAATTGCAGGATGTTTGGGATGGTACTTATCATTTATCTGTTATTTATGTGAATAATACTGGTACTAGTAGTACTGCAGGTTCTAGTCCTGAAACTGCAACAAGTCTTGACAATGCATTAGATCATCTTATTGATGGTGGAAAAATAATCTTCACAACAGATTATACAGTTGAAGACATGGTTAATTTAACTAACCGTAATTTAACATTAACCAGTAATAACAGTTCATCAATAATTAGAAAAGGTAGTGATGGTAAATACTTATTTATCCTCGCAATTTTTGAAGATCATTTTAAAATATCGGTGATGTTATTTTTTTGTAGATATTCTTTATCTCTTATTTTATCATGTTTGATTTTATAAATTGTTTTTATTATTTGTGGTTGGAAGGATTTTTCTTGAAGAGTTTATTTAATCTATAGGGGGTGATCTTTTGCATTATTAGGTGTTAATGTTATCTAATATCAATATTCATGTTCATTGTTTTTATTATAAATGTGTCTTCATATTTTAATTAGTTGTATGTGGAAGTAACAATCACTATCATAATACTTTAAATTATTATTAATTAAATTAAAAATAATGTCATCACTATGCTTTTAATGAATTATCTAGATTATTTGCAAAAGATATATTAATAATTAATTTATTTTAATGTTAGTCATATACATCAATTATCTTTTAACTGCAAGTTTAGTTTTTCAATAGATTAATTAATGTTAATATTACTAAATTTATTATATTATTTATATAAACAAAATAATAAAAATTAAATCATGACATTAATAAAAGAATTGCAGATTAATATTGCAATGAGTAATTACAATCAAAGAAGCAGTAGCTATTCATCTAATTATGATTATTTGTTCTTAGATAACTTATTGGATAGTTCTTATGCCAGTTCCTTCAGAAGTGATTTAAAAAATCTAAAGATCAAAACATTTGACGGAACAGAATGTAAAATTCTATACCTTCCAAAATATGGATTTCATGATGCTGCCATCCTGGTGAGAATTCCAGTTGGAAAAATTTCTGAAACTACAAAGCTGATCCTTGAAGTTCATGACACAACATTCAGCAGCACATTATCAACAGGCGGTGATCTGTTAATGTTTGATGCAAACTCTGATACATACTCAAACTTTTTCATGAATTACTCAGGTTTAAGTATCAACAATGACTCAACAGATGGCGGGAAATTTCTACGTGCTAGATTTGCCCCAAGCTTTGAAAGTGGAGTTCCAAACGATTTATTTACAACATTTGCTTCAGGTCAAGACTTAAGCAATAATCGTGTTACAGTAATCAGATTTAAACATATTGATGGTAATGTTGCCGTTAATGATAATGGAACATATCCTGGTTCAACTATTGGAAGTTACATGATGCAATCAGATTTTAATCTCACAACGTATCAAGAGGATATCAAAGAAACAAGTTTAAACTGGACTAGTACTGTTAAGTCCTATTGTATGTTTAGTGGCGCAAAGACATTAGTTATGGCAAGTTCATGGGATGCATATTCATCAGGCAGTGATGATGAGGGAGATTGGAAACAATACCACATTCACGGCCGTGTAGGTACAGGAACATCAAATTCATCAGATTATCTTGAAGGATTCATGAGGAACAATCCAACTAAACATTATCAAAATGAATATGCTGAAATAGAAATTTCTCCAACATGGTATGCAACATCTGATTTTGAAGAATTCAACTATGTTGACTTGAAATGGATATTAATATTCCCATCACCACTATTTGCAGCTAATGGGATTCCAGAAATAACCGTAACAGAAAAACAATCCAAACATGGAATCAGATTATTCAAAGGCGAACATGAATATCCTAAGGCTTATAAAGGCAGTAAGCTATTGTGGGATGCTAACGATGAAACAATGGATAATACTGGCCTATACTTGCCGGATAAAATAATCAACAAAGATTGGGACTGGGTGTTCTAGATGATTGAAGAATATAGAGAAACAATTGGACATGGTCGAGGATATCCAACTGGACTTGGCCATGAAGAAAAGATGGATGTTATTGCTTGTTTACTTGATGAGGGTGAAAAGACTTATGTTAATGAAGAACATACTGCTTGGATTTCAGATAATCAATGCAGAGTAGGAGAAATGGTTACATTAGCTGAAGAATCAACAATGGAACACACAATAGTCAAGAAAGCAAAGGAGGGAGACTTAGCATTCGGTTATCTGTTAGGTAAGGTTCAAGTTAGGTCTTCAGGACATACGTTAGTTACTGTTGCAGTATTAGGTGATGTTTTCAGATTAAAATTAAAACGACCTAGCTCAGCACCTATATTGCCGAACACAAGAATCTATATCGATAAGGACGGTGAATGCAATCCAACACAAGGCCATGATTTAAGATTACTTTCTATTGTTAACCTAACGGAAAATGAAGATGTGGAATACATTAGGGTATACAGGCAAATGTCTGAAATCGAAATGTATCCTGAATCACAGAACTGTCTTGATCTTGCAGACTGTTCATTCGAACAGGATGAAATAACTCATGTAGTAAACATGATTGTACCAACAGAGTCCAACATTATGGCTCAAGCTAATTATGTTAAAGATAATGACGGCGTTACTTATTGTGAGCTTCCAGATGTGGCTATTGTTAATAATGTCCGTTTTGTGTGGGAAGATAATAAGCTTTACATGGAGTGGGAAGGTTGTGATGATGGGGAAAATGTAGTTATATTATAAATCAGAAAAATGATTTTATATCTGATTTGGTGAGTAAATGAAAAAAGATAAAAACAAACTAAATATTCTTGTTGAAGATGAAAGACCTCCAATTTATGTAACTCGAGAGGAGTTTGAAAAGTATTGCAATGCTATTGTTGTAGAAGATGTAAGAAATACTAATGCTCATAAGAAGTGGTCTCGACTTGTTAAAGAACGTTCGAATTATGCATGTCAATGTTGTGGGTCAAAAGAAAATTTAAACTCACATCATGCTTTAAGTTTTAAATATTATTTTGAATTAAGATTGGATTTAAAAAATGGAGTTTGTCTATGTGCTTCATGCCATAGGAATTATCATAGTAAATATAATTTAAAAGAATGTTCTCCATCAAATTTAATAGATTTTATTAATGAATATAAAAGAAAATAAAATTAATGGTTTAGTCAATTATTGTTAAATTGTTGACTTTTTTAAATCCATCATCAAATGTTACTATCTTAGTAATTCCTAATTTTTGCATAGTAGTTAAAATTAAACAATCACTATAATTTATGCTATTGTTATAATAATCACATAATTCCATAGCAGTTAAATAATCATCATTGGATAAGCATACAATTTGACAATTTTCTTTTAAGGTATTGTAAACATCGGTAATTTTGAGTTTTGATCGTTTACTGACTATGTTTAGAACTTCGGATAAAACTAGATTATTTATTACAATTTGCTCATTAGGAATGTGGACATCATCAACTTTTTTCTGCCAATTATCTTTAGGAATTAATAATCCTATGAAATATGTAGTATCAACAAATATCATATTCTTCTTTCTCTCAGGTTTTCTCTTACTTCAAGAATGCTTTCTTCGTTTCCAGATTCACATATTCCCCGCAAGTTTTGAAATTTATCTGATAATTTAATCATATCTGGGTAATTATCTAATCCCTGATTTAAAATTTCATTTAAAAGTTCATCAGAATCAATTCCAGTTTCACGACTTTTATTTTGTAATTTTTCAAAGATTTCATCTTTTAAATGAAAATTTGCTTGCATAATACTTATCCTCCTTATGTTCTTTCTATATTATTGTATTATTAAATTCAATATTTTTAAATTTTTTGAAATTAGTGATGGGGCAAAATGTATACTATTATATAATCAAAATAATAAAATATATAATAAAACATATAATATTATAGCGAGGATTTAATATGACCATAAGGAAACTTGTCGGAACATTGGAAAATAAAGGACCTTACATTGACCAGGCAACAGGGCATTGGTTCTACTGGAATGGTACTAAATATGTTGATAGTGGTTATCCTTATGCAGTTAAGCCCGTTATAGAATTTAAAATCGAAAATGGAATTCTATATTATTCAATTACATGGGAGGCACAATGAAATACATTAGATACTTTGAAACCTTTGAAGAATATGAATCCTGGATGAGTGTAGAATCCAATGCTGAAGAAGTATACAGAACCGAAGAGAAAATTTGTGTCGATGGAATTATATTCAGCCATACTAACAAAAGCTATGGAGGGGGTTGAAAATGATTTATGAATGGTTAGAAGCCAATAGAAAAGATATTGACATTATTACTTCATTTTTAGTCACTGTTATTCCAATCATCATGTTATACTCTGAGTCTTTAGGCATTACAGAAAATACTGTTCCTTATTGTATACTTATGATGGTGTTAGGTGTAGCTAGTCATTATGCAAGCCGTATAAGGGGCGAGGTCGATGTTGAAAACGCTAAGCAAAAAGCTAAACAAGTTTTGGGATATCCTGCAAGGAAATAAAATCCTGTGGAGAATAATTTTAAGTTGATTGATATGAACGCATTAAAGAAAAAGATAATCATTTGCAATTTTGCCAAAACAATCTCAAGTGCTGTTTTAACTGCTGTAGCTATTAACATTATCATGGAAAATGCAACAAGGTATGCTTTACTTGAAGGACTTATACCATTTACATTAGCTATTGTTATTGTAGCATTAATTGATGTTTATCAATATAGATGTGAGAAAAAAGATTTGGACAATGCCAATGACTTGGAAAAAAGAATTCAGAATCTGGAGAGTAAGTATGGAAAATAAAAAGATATTGATTGCAGTTCCAACTTTTGAAAACATCAAACCACAATGCTTTAAAAGTATATATGGCCTTAAAAGACCAATAGGTTATGATTTATACTTTGATTATGTTTCAGGCTATGATTGCGCTAAGGCAAGAAATCAAATAGCTAAAAACTCAATGGCTGGTGAATATGAGTACGTGTTAATGGTGGACTCAGACATTCAGCTTCCACGAAATACATTAATCAAGCTATTGGAATGTGAATCAGATATTGCTCTTGGCTGGTACTACAGGAAGAGAACAAAAACAGATCAAACAATAATTTACACTTTCGGCAAAAACTTTGATGATCATAACTGCATTACAGGCCAGACAATGATTCATGAAGTTCCATATCCTATTGAAGTTAAAGGCGGAGGATTGGGTATTGCATTAATCAAGGTAGATGTTTTCTCAAAACTCAAATATCCATATTTTAAATTCGTTACCTATGATGATGACACAGTATTATCAGAAGATTTGTATTTCTGCAATCAAGCTACTGGAAGCGGTTGCAATATCAAATGTAATCCTTCTGTTAAAGGAAATCATATATTTGACATATTAATGTGATAAAATGACTGATACAATTGTTTTATTGGAAGAAAGAAAAGAGATTACTACCTTTATATTGGATGATGGAGTTAAAACATTAGTCGATAATGTAATAACTGTATCTGGTAGTAGTCTTGGATACGAATATTCCAATAAGTGCGTAGTTGATGATATACTTTGTATTTCAGACAAATCAGCAATAGGAAAAGAATCATTAAGAAAATACACTGGCGACACAACAGAAGTTCCTGTCGGAGTCCTTGTCAATGAACCAGTTGTAATGACAAGTGGGGAGAGAAAAGGAAGTGTACTTCTCTTAGGCGGACTTTACCGCTTGAAACTTGCACCAAACCAAACTAACATCAAAGCAGGCGATAGAATCAAGTTATCACCAACTGGAGCTATTGTTGATAATGCAGGTGAATTTCTAGCATTCCATCCAGTTGCAAATTCTGATGAATACAACTATATCAATTGTTTCCAAGTAAGTCTTGGAGGTAAAGGAGAGAAAGGAGACACTGGAGATACAGGCGCTGCAACTGTTATCTTAGGGTCTTATGATACTTTCGAAGAACTAATAGCAGCACATCCAACAGCTAATGAAGGCGATGCATTCTTAGTTAATGGTGAACTATTCGTTTGGCATAACGATTAAAAAATTAAATCTAAATAAATAGAGGTGAAATAAATGTCATGGACAAGTGTTGGTACAATTAAAGGACCTAAAGGAGATACTGGTGAAAAAGGTGAAAAAGGAGATACCGGAGATGCATTTACTTTTGATGACTTCACTCCAGAACAATTAGCAGGATTAACTGGTGAAAAAGGAGATACTGGAGATAAAGGTGACACCGGGGATACTGGTGCAACAGGTGCAACTGGAGAAACCGGAGCAAAAGGTGATACAGGAGCTACTGGTGAAACTGGTGCTAAAGGAGATACTGGAGACACAGGGGCTACTGGTGAAACCGGAGAAACCGGTGCCAAAGGTGATACTGGTGATCCATTCACAATTTTCAGAACATACGAAACTGTTGAAGCAATGAACGCAGATGCAGCAAATGTTCCTGAAGGATCATTCGTAGCTATTCAATCCACAGTTGAAGAGGAAGCAAACGCACAATTATACTTAAAAGGTGCAAACAGCTTTACATTCATAATGGACATGTCCGGTGCAACAGGTCTTAAAGGAGACACAGGAGCAACCGGTGCTACCGGAGCCACAGGTGCTACAGGTGCTACTGGAGACAAAGGTGAAACCGGAGACCAAGGACCACAAGGATTAACAGGTGAAAAAGGAGATACCGGCGCAACTGGTGAAACTGGTGCCAAAGGTGATACTGGTGAAACCGGTCCTCAAGGTGATAAAGGAGATAAGGGTGACACTGGTGATAAAGGTGATACTGGAGATACCGGTGCTACTGGTGAAATGGGTCCTCAAGGATACAGTACAATTATCAAAGGAAGCTATGCAAGCTATGCTGATTTAATCGCAGAACATCCAACAGGTACAACCGGTGACGCATATCTTGTAGATGGACAACTTTACGTCTACCAATAAATAATTAATTCCATTAAATCCCTGAAGGAAGTACTGAGCTAAAACGGTACTTCCTTTTTTTTTAAAAGATTTTCAAAGGTGATAACATGTCATGGGTAAATGTAGGAAACATTAAAGGTGATACTGGTGCAACTGGTCCAGTTAATCTTGTTTCAACTTTAAATACTTCAGATACAACAAATGCAGTAACTAATAGTGCAATAGCTACAGCTATTGAGGATGTTACTGATCAGATAGGAACAATTACTTCAGTTCAGCAAAGCAATTTGACATTGCTTGGGAGTTAAACAATGACTTTCAATGCTCCTGACCTCTCAGAGGTTTTAGATAATGAACAAACATTGAACACTAACTTAACATCATTTAGAAATGAATTGAGAGATTCTTTAGATACTCTTGGAATTGAATATCAAAGTTCAGATACAATATTAGATTTAATTAGGCTATTGGATTGGAAAGAAAGCAAAGCTATTGATATTGATAGTACTTTTGACAATGAAAAAGTATTAGATTTAATTTCAAATCGTATAGCAATGGTGGGGCCGGCAGCAACATATCGGCCTGATGACTATGATGATGGTTGGCAGATATTACAAACAAGTGCTTCTCCAGATTATAGATTTATACCATATGCTTTAGCTATGTTCGGTGGTGGTAAATCTAGTGGTGATGCTACTGGAGTTTGGGTTTTTACAAATGAAGAAACCTCATTCACATTAAGTGATGACTGGACATATGAATGTTTTATACATCCACGTTCTGGAATTTCAGGAACTAATGTTTATAGAGGATTGGCAATATTGATTGGAAATGATTGGCAGGATTTCAGCACATATGAAGGATGGTGTGCAGGATTATCATTAAATAAAACTTCATATTCTTCTTTTAGTGGAAAATGGATTTCAACCAATGAAGCAACAATGACTGAGTTGGGTGGGACTATTTACACAGGTTCAAGTTATCATATTAAAATGAGGCATATTGCAGCAGCTCATGGAATATTTTTAACAATATCAGAATATGCTGATGGAGAGGATTTGGAAACTATTTCTAGAGCCACACTATATGTTAGAGATATAACAAGTAATTTTACACAAGAAGTTAGATTTGGCATGCTTTCCAAATTCTATGCTTATGAATCTCCATTATATGGTCCGGGATATCCATTATCAAATGTTAAAGTAAAATGAGGTGTTAACAATGAGCATAGCCAGTAATGCAATATTGGAAAACGAAAAATTAGGAACTGCATTAACATTACTTAGAGATAAAATAACAAACGTCAGAGGAAGTACATATTACAATGAAGAGAACCTGAATATTCTTCTTAAAAGATTCATGGCTCCAAATAAAGGAATGGACTTATCAAACTGGGGCAGTGACTGGGAAATAATGAAAGGCCAAACAAAAACAGGAATTATCATGGGTTGTGATAAAGCAGGAGAGGTAATTGCGGTATTTCTAGTTGATAACGAAACTCAGGAAGAAACATACCTCGGCTCTTTTATTTCAAACGAAAATGGCCGTGTCAATTGGACATACACCGGTCAAGGAATAAGTAAAGACGTTGATGACAAGACAATATCATTTAGAGGTGTTAATGACATTTGGAACATGACTTCATATACTGATGGACTTTATGTTAATAATCAGGAATCTGAAGATTTGGCTAGTGAAACAACATTGGTCAAATATCCAACATCCACTCAAGCAACTGTCACTGCAGGCCAAGAACTTGCATATAATGACTGCATATTGTTTTCTAAAACATATGGTGCCAGTCAATTCGCTTATTTATATCCAAGTAATATAGATGAATCAATCTATAACATAAGAGTTAAAGCAATGATAGCTAGTGTCCACACTTCAAGTTCCGGATGGAGAGAAGGAGTTTATTTAACATCAATCAATCCAGATAGTAGTGTTAATGTTAATTATCCATATGGATTTTCATTAATCAATAGTCCTGGCAATTGTAAACTTACATCCGGAAACGGTAATAGCGAAAGCATACTTGCATCAAGAGGTTCACAGTTAACTGTTGGAACATGGTACTATTATGATTTGATGGTTCAGGATTTAACAGTACGTGGAAGAATATATGATGAATATGAAGAATTAGTATGGGATAGTGGAGATATAACAGTTCCACAATCTTCAAGACGTAATTATTATCCTGCATTATATATTGGTGATTATGGTGGTGGAATGAATTGCGCAAAATTCTATGTATTTGATTTAGGTGAATAATCATGCCAGAAAAAGAATGGATTGAAATAGGACCAGTAATAGGTGATACTGGGCCTAAAGGAGATACTGGAGATATAGGAATAGGAACAATAATAAAAGGACATTACAATAGCTATTCAGAATTTATCAGCGTTCATCCTTCAGGCTCTTTAGGCGATGCATATATAGTCGATGGCAGCTATTATTACTGGAATGAAAACGGCTGGGCTAACGCAGGTTCTGTTAAAGGTGATACTGGTGAAACCGGAGCCAAAGGTGATAAAGGTGATAAGGGAGATACTGGTGCGAAAGGCGATACAGGAAACACAGGTAAGACTGGAGCAACTGGTGAAAAAGGAGAACAAGGACCTAAAGGAGATACTGGAGATACAGGAGCTACTGGCGATACTGGAAAGACCGGGGCAAAGGGGGACACTGGAGCTACTGGTGCTGGTGTTACTATTAAAGGTTCATATAATACTTATGCGGAATTAATTGCTGAACATCCAACAGGTAATGAGGGCGACAGCTATTTAGTTAACGGATCTCTTTATGTCTGGAATGGAACTGCTTGGGAAAACGTAGGAAACATAAAAGGAGAAAAAGGAGACAAAGGTGAAACAGGCCAACAAGGTGTTAAAGGTGATACTGGTGATACAGGTTCTAGTGGCTTTTCACCAATCGTTAATGTCGACCATTCTACTGGCCAAATAGTAATCACAACAGAAGATGGTTCAACAACAATATCATTTGATGAACTCAAAGGTGATACTGGTCCTCAAGGTGTTAAAGGAGATACAGGAAACACTGGTGATGCATTCACTTTCGATGACTTTACACCAGAACAATTGGCAAGTCTAAAAGGAGCAACTGGTGATACTGGAGCAACAGGAAGTAAAGGTGACAAAGGAGATAAAGGAGACACAGGCGATAAAGGTGATACTGGCCAAGGTAGTGATGAGGAAGCAGGCTGGAAACTGCCAGTTGATAAAATACAAACCACAACAACATTACCAACAGGAGTTAGCAAAGGTTATCGTGTAGCTATTTGCACAAGCTCTGTTATGGCCATTAAAGAATACAACGGAAGTTCCTGGGATAGTGAATCACTTGATCCATATTCAGTGATACCATTAAAACATTCAGGAAGCATACAAATGTATTTGGCAAAATCTAGTGGCCCAGTATATATGGGTGTTGATTATGGAATATTTGGTAAGTTTAGATTCATGACTCAAGCAGCTTATGATGCGCTAAGTAGTTATGATGAGGATACTATTTATTTTGTAAGAAGTTAATATACTATTAAAGAGGAGTGGCAACATGGAATTATCAGATGAAATGCTAGCAGAAATTAGTTACGTACAAATCTCAACATACAGAACAAAAGCTATGAAAGCTTTAGAAGATGAGGTTAAGATACCTAGCGTTATTGCTAAAGATTCAGGAATTAGAATAAATCATATTTCAAAAGTTCTAGCAGAATTAAAAGCACATGAACTAGTTGAATGTATTAATCCAGAAGTAAGAAAAGGTAGATTATATAGATTAACTAAAAAGGGCAATGAAATACTTGATGATTTGGAATAATTGTTTTTTATTAGAAAAAATTTTTTAAATTACTAAAATAAATAATAACTATTATGAATTATATTTTTATTGATGAATCAGGAGAACTAGCAAAACAAACAAAACACTTTGTTTTTGGTGCTATAATTACCAATAATCCTAAAAAGCTAGATAATATAATTAAAAAAATAAGAAGAAATTATAAAAAACAGTTAGGTAATAGTTCTGAAATTAAAGGATATACAACAGATAATTATATTATAAAAAAGGCATTAACTAGACTCAATGATACTGATTGTAAAATTATTGGTATTACTTTTGATAAGAAAAATATCTACAAAATACCTCGTAATTATGATTATAATAATTTATATGATTCAATAGCATCTAAATTAGCTGAAGAAATTAATATAACTAATTCAACTTCAATCATATTGGATAAATCTAAAAATAAAAAAGAAGAAATTGATGATTTTAATAAAAGATTTAATTCTAGTCTTAATAATATTAATAATCATTCAGTTGATATAAAGCATGCTAATTCAATTCATTATGCTGGTTTACAAATGGTAGACTTAGTAGCATGGTCTATTTTTCAAAGTGTTGAAAGAAATAATGATGAATTTATTAATTTAATTCAAAATAAAACTATAAAAAAAGTATATGAAGAATGAAGAACCTACAGCCACCTAATTGACTGTATAATCTACAGAAAGTCGTCACCCGTGGCGACAAGGACATATAGGCTAAATCTCTAAAAGACTTTTACCTTCCAATCTTTCATGTAATTGAATGTATATTTTCCACTATTTAAAAGTTTCTAATTTTAAAATTAATAGTTATTATTAATCATAATAAACATAATATAATCATCTTATTGTGGGTAAGGTGTTGGTATGATTGATTTTGAAACTAGTAAAAAACAAATTGAAGAACTTGTTGAAGAGTTTAAGACCAATGAACATATATACAAAACTGTAGCTTTTGATGAAGAAAATACTAAAATAAATTTCATCAACAAATTTTTTATAGCACTTGGATGGGATGTAACAAATGAATTAGGTGTTGCACCACAGTTTAAAGATGTGGAATTTGAAGATACTGTTATTATTGGTGGAAAACCAAAAGCTCCAGATTATTGTTTTAGAATAGGTGGAGCAAGAATCTTTTTTGTTGAAGCCAAAAAACCTAGCGTGGACATTGAACACGACAGACGTTATGCATTTCAACTCAAAAGATATACTTGGAGTGCACATTTGCCTTTAGGATTATTAACTGATTTTGAAGAGCTTGCAATATACGAACCTAAAACTGCACCTAAAAAAACTCACAATACAAGCGTTGATAGAATCAAATATTATCATTACAGTGAATACGTAGAGAAATGGAATGAAATATATAATCTATTCAGTAAAGAAGCCGTCCTTACCGGGAAATTTGATGCATATGTCAAAAACATTCATGGAGATAAAAAAGGAACAAGCACAGTTGATTCTGAATTTTTAAAAACAATTGAAGAGTGGAGATTAGAACTTGCTAAAAACATTGCATTAAGGAATAAAGAATTAACTGTGGATGAATTAAACTTTGCAGTTCAGTTAATAATTGACCGTATCATATTTTTAAGAATAGCAGAAGATCGGGGAATTGAAAAATACGGTCAATTAAAAAAAATAACAGAACTTGCCAAAAATGAAAAAGATAACTATCCTGTATATGAATCATTCATAGAATTGTGCAGAAAAGCTGATGCAAAGTATAACAGTGGATTGTTTCATTTTACAGAAGAAAAAGAAATAAAATTAAATGCAGATACATTAACTCCAACATTACATGTTGATGATGGTAAGTTAAAAAAGATAATTGATGGATTATATTATCCTGATTGTCCTTATGAATTCTCAATGATTTCAACTGAAATTCTAGGAAATATTTATGAACAGTTCCTTGGAAAAGTAATCAGATTAACTAAAGGGCATCAAGCTAAAGTAGAAGATAAACCTTTAGTTAAAAAGGCAGGAGGAGTTTATTATACTCCACAATACATTGTTGAATATATTGTTGACAATACCATTGGTGAATTATTAAAAGAAAAAACACCTAATCAAGTGTCTAAACTAAAATTTGTTGATCCAGCTTGTGGTTCTGGTAGTTTCTTATTAGGTGCTTATCAAACATTATTGGATTGGCATCTTAGTTATTATTCCGATTTGGAAAAACCTCCAAAAAATGTAATCTATACTGGTAAAGATGGTATTCCAAGATTAACTATCCAAGAGAAGAAAAGAATATTATTAAACAATATTTATGGTGTTGATATTGATTCTCAAGCGGTGGAAGTAACAAAATTAAGTTTACTTTTAAAAGTACTTGAAGATGAAAATAAAGATGTACTTGAAACTCAACAAAAGTTAATCCAAGAAAGGGCATTACCTTATTTGGGAGATAATATCTTATGTGGAAATAGTATCATTCAATCAGATATATTAGTTAATGAAGACTTATCAGTTGAAGAAATAGTTAACATAAATCCATTTAATTGGGAAACAGGATTTAAAGAAATTATTAATAACGGAGGTTTTGATGCAGTTATTGGTAATCCTCCATATGTTAGTGTTGAAACAATGGATGAAACCTCTAAAAAATATTATCAAAAAAATTTTAAAACATTTGTTAAAAGGGCAGATTTATATAGTGTATTCATAGAAAATGCAATAAATAAACTTAGTAAAAAGTATATTTCATTTATTATTCCATCAACAATATTCAACAATATATCTTATAAAAAATTAAGAAAATTAATATTAAACAATCAATACCTTGATGAAGTTTGCTATACTGGATATAATGTATTCAAAGCAACTGTTGATACTACAATATTAATTATGAACAAAAAATCTAAAAAGAAAATGAAATTAATTAATGCTATTGATTTTAATAACAAATATTCATTTTCAGTCCCAAGAAAATATTTCCAATCATTTGACAATGTAATAAGTGTAGATGATGAAAATACTGTTAGAATAATGAATAAACTATTTAATGAAGAGTTTACAAGTGTTAAAGAGAATTTTACAATATTTCAAGGAATTGTTACGGGTTATAATCCAGCATTTATATTTAAATCCGAAAAAGAAGCATTATCTTATAATGTTGATAAAGACCTTTTAAAACATGTGTGTTTTGGAAAAGATATAAATCAATGGAATATTCAAAATAGAAAAAATGTTGTTTTATACATCGATAATGAAAAAATATTAAAAGATTATCCAAATACAAAAAAATGGTTAAAACAACACAAAAAACATTTAAATAAATATTCACTACATCGCCCACGTAAAAAACACGAATTAGATGTTAAAAATAAAATTATTCTGCAAAGAACAAGAAATGAACGATTGAAAAAACGTATTGTTGCAACAATTGATGAAACTCAAATTTATACTGTAGAAAGTTTATGGAACATAATTCCTAAAAATGAGGAATATTCAATCTATTTCTTATTGGGAATTTTAAATTCAAATTTAATAAATTATCTATTTTCAACTAAATTCTTAAATTTAGGAATTAAAAAAGACTATTTGAATAAAATTAGTTTTCCTAAAATTACTCTAGAAAAACAAGAACCAATTATAAGTATGGTTAAAAAAATACTTCAGTTACATGAAGATTCAAAATCAACCAAAGTTCCTAATTTAAAATCTTCATTAGAAACTCAAATTATAACATTTGAATCTAATTTAAATAAATTAGTATATGAATTATATGGTTTAACTGATGATGAAGTTGAAATTGTTGAAAAAGAAGTAGGAGACAACATCTAGTTTGTACTTTTATTATATATATCATAACTTACCATATATTAAATTGAAGGCAAAACGTTCACTCCTATTTTGTTTTCCAATAGAAATAAGTCTTTCATGAAACTAAACTGTTAATTTTATAACCAATACCCCTCGTTAATGACTTATTTCTATTCTATCCTTTGATCAACCAATATTAAAAACATGTTTTTATTTTAACCTATTGTCAATATTTAGCTAGTTTTAATTTTTTAAAAAAGTAGCTATTATATAGAGATATTTATATAACATAAATAATAAATTACATAATAATTAATATAAGTGGAGGACATTTATAATGGCAGATTCTATTATTTTACTTGAAGAAAGAAAGGAAGTAACCACATTCCTTTTAGACGAAGGTACCATTACTGAAACCACTGTAACAACTCCAACAGGAGAAACACCGGGATATGAATACTCAGGCGATAAGGTTACAGTTGATAGTGCAGTAACATTATCTGAGAACTCAGATATCGGTAAACCTACAGTTAAAAAATACACTGATGAGCAAAATGAAATTATTCTGGGCATTGCTGTTAACGATCCAGTTACCATGACAGGTGGAAGAAGAAAAACATCCGTTCTAGTATTGGGCCATTTATTCAGATTAAAACTGGCTAGTGGATTATCCAACATTAAAGTTAATGATAGAATAGCATTGACAAGTACTGGTGCTATCAAATCTGATGACGGGGAATATATTGCAATGCATCCGGTTGAAAGCTCAGATGATTATCATTACGTTGAAGTATTCAGACCTTACGATATAACCGAATAGTTGGTGATAATGAATGATTACAAAAGGAAATGATACTAAAGTACAAAACGAAGTAATAGCTCAAACTATTACTGATGAAACCGCAAAAAGATTGAAGTTAGCTAGATTGTTTCCTAAACAAGAAATTAAAGAAAACTCTGATTACTATACTTACTTCAGACAAAACATTAATCTTGACGAAGCCATTAACAGAGGATTATTGGGTGAGGCTAAAGACATTGCTCCTGGTGCATCACTTCAGGAACTCAACATAAGAAAACCAATCACTGACACAATATCAATAGATACAGTTGGTGGTGTGTTAAACGTTAACAAGGACATCTTCGATTCAGATATTGTTTCATTCGAGGATTTATTAGGTGATGTGGCTACCGTTATAGCCAATCGTATAGAGTTTAATATATATGATACACTAATAAATTCATCCAATGTTCCGGAATACAATACCACTCAAACAGAGGATACAATGGAGGCTTTCGGAAACTTTGTCATTAAGGCACAGGAAGCATTCAAAGGTAATGCCGGTGCAGGTGCTGATTTAACAATAATGGCTGAGTCATACAAGACATTATCATATGTCAAACAGTTAGCGTACATGAACAACAAGTTAGTGCAACCTGTTGAGGACATTAAGGAATACTACGGCATCGACAATATTGATCTTTTAGGAACAACCCAAGCTGACGGCGGATCACTAGTAGGTGATAAGGAATATATCGGATTCGATTTAAGAAACGCTCCATTAACAGTATTATACTCCAAATCATCCGGTACAACCACTGCACCAATAACTAGTGACGAAAACATAGCAGACTTCTATCCTATCATTGAAATCATGCGTAAAGACATTTACGATGAGTTACCTCAATACACCAAATTATTTATACAGTCAAAAGTAGGAATATTATTAAACAAACCAGGTCTTGCTTTGAAAGGTACTTGCAGACCATAAAACGGGAGGATGTTAAATGTTAACTAAAGGAAATGATGCTAAAGTACAAAATGAAGTAATGGCACAGATTGTAGCTGACACTTCAGCCAAATGGATGAAATTCACCAGATTACTTCCAAAGCAAGAGATAGAAGAAAACTCACAGTACTATACCTATATGTCACAGAGAGTTAATATCGAGGAAGCTATTCAATCCGGTGTACTGGGCGAGGCCAAAGACATTGCTCCTGGCGCAACCCTTCAGGAATTAAACGTAAGAAAACCAATCAGCGAGACCATATCCATTGACACTATCGGTGGTGTCTTAAACGTGTCAGCACAAATGCTTGATTCTAATTTAATCAGTGTTAATGATATGCTGCAGGACGTTGGTATTCTTATCGGCCGCAGTATTGAAAAGGCAGCTATTGATATGATAATGAATTCCAATAAGGTTTCCAAATATGATTTTGAATCCGGTGATGATACTGGTATGACCATCCTTAAAGCTCAGGAAAAATTCAAGGAATCAGCAGGAAGCTTTACCAACTTAAATTCAATGGCTGTTAGCTATAAGTCTCTCACTACATTAAAGTCTGATTTATTTTCAAGCAATCGTCAAGTCGAACCGGTAGAGTTAATTCAAAGCTATTATGGCGTGGACAATATTGATATCTTAGGTACTGCCGTTTGTGATGGTGGTTCCGAGATGGGTGACAAGACATATATTGGTATGGACTACATTAACCCAGGAATGAAATTATTATACTCAAGAACAACTGGAACAACCGTTGCTCCTTTAGGACCGGACGGTGAGATGTATGACTTCTATCCTTTAATCGAATTCATGCGCAAGGACATTCGTGATGAACTGCCAATGTATACTAAACTCTTCATATTATCATCAGTCGGTGTTTTAATGAATGCACCAAACAGAATTATTACAGGCAAGTTCAGGGCATAAGACTCTTCCATATTTAAATCTCCTAAAATAGCCCTTTCGTCTGGGAGCGTGTAGGGAATAAAGAATATTAAATTCTCAAGTTAGTGAAGTTTTTATAATTTTTCTTCACTAACTTATTCAGCCATAAATTACTTTTTATACTTTAAATATAATTTTTACGCAAGTATAAAGTAAATAAAAATTATTTATATTATAAAATCAAATATTATAAGTAATCAAACTCTTGATTCAAAAGGCGGTGATATTATTATGAGCAGAATAATATTGCTAATGACAGGAGTTAAAACAAATGTGTTAATGACTGTTACTTTTGGCAATTCCAATTATCAAAATGGAGGAATCTTTTATGGGTATTCAAAAGAAATTTTGGATCGGAATGATTGTCTACACCATAATAACATGGGGTTTATCATTCTATATCATATGGATTACCTATAATTACTGATGCCATAATAGATTTCTCCTTTAAACTGTAGGGATATTCAAATATTACAACCATTGTTTATCGATAACCTTAATCGGTTATGTTTGGGTTTGTTAAATTGTAATTGACACATCCTACAGTTTATAAATCAAAAAATAATAAACTTTATATACTATTTATTTAATAATATCTATTAGAGTTTAAACATCCATTCTCTTGGATACACTTAAATTCTAAAATTTTGATTATTGGAATAAATTCAATGTCTACCTGCTCAAACATATTTAATTATGTTGTAGGCATTGATTTAAATCTATTAGTGAAATTTACTTCTTTTAAAACGATATATTCATTTACTATTAGTTCTTATAATATCTATTGAGGTAATGAAATGAAACTAATATTAGATACTGAAAATTCACATCCCACAACAATAACAGTTAGAGGAAAGGAAATAACATTACTGTTAATTGAATCCAGTATCCTAATTGATTCATCACAGATTGCAAAGATATTTGATAAGAAAGAAAAGACAGTAGCTACTAAAGTACAGAAATCCAAGTTAGAGAAATACGAAACAGATAATACTAAGCTATTGAAACGGTATGGTCTTATGCATCCCGAAGCTGTTAAGCCCAGACCATTTTATGATCTCAGGCAAATGTTGGAAGAACCAGCACAATATTATTTCAAACAGATTGATAATCTTGAACTCATTGATGTTATTGTTAGAGTAGCTATTGGCAAGCATCGTGAGTGGATCCATAACCGTGACATTGATAAATTTTAGTTTACTTTAACGGCAGCCATTTCTATTTAGAAACTTATTTTTTGAAACCCTTTCATATATATCACGGTTTAAATTCAGAATTGAATTTCAAAAACCCTTCCGTTAAAGTTAAAGTTGAATCAATAAATCGAAAGCTATTGATTGCACATATAGATTATATTATCGGGAACTTCAAATATTCATTCTAGTAAGAGATATAGTTTTCCAGTAACGGAATTGCAATCGTTAATGTTACTATTGAAAACTACATCCAAGAGATTAAGTTAACTATATTCCTTCAAATATCTTGATATTCTTTCTATAGGAATTTTACACTCTTCGGAAATTATTAATGTTAAAGTAGATTCAGATACTCACAAAAAATTAAGGATAGTCTCAGCTATTCAGGACAAATCATTAAATAAGATAGTCGGCTCCATTATTGAATATGAGATTGGAGAAAAAAATAATATTGACGCATCCAAATTAATGGATGAGATACTAGAATCACTTAAAGATAAAGAATAGTTAACGTTAAAGTTAGTGTTGGACTTGTAGGATTATATTAACGTTATATTATCCTTCGGAACATATTCAATTGTTTCTGTAGGTTCTTCCACCTCTATCTCCTCAAGTTCAACAGGTTCTTTATCTTTAACAATTGATTTATGTCTTCCAGACAGCAATACGTTAAATATTGATAATGAGCTTGCATCTCCAAGTAAATGATTATAGTCTTTAGCTAGTTCATTATATTTCAATTTATAATGATTAAGCTGCTGGTTATAAGCAACTAACATTTGTGCTTTTTCCTCAGTATGCTTAACATCCATTTCAGATTTCTGAGTTTTAAGTTTCATATCAACTTCAGCCATTGCCTTGCTTAATTCGGTTTCAGCTTCCTTGATTTTATCTTTCAGTTCTTCAAGTGCAACGTAATGTTCTGTTGGTGGAATGTACTCCTTAAGACCAATAAGAGATTCTACTTTTTTAGTTAATTCATCTATATGTGTTTGTTGTTTTGTAATAGTTTCTTTTAATTCTTTCTCATTGGCTTCGTGATTGGACTGGAGTTCTTGGGTTGTTTGTTTAAAATTAGCATTTGAAGCTATGATATTTTCATTTAGCAATTTATTGGTTTGGTTTATCTCATCATTGGTATTTTTCAACCTGTCATTTTCTTTAATCAATTCTTCATTCCTGGCTGAAAGTTCATCAGAAGTATCCATTATATTTTCAAAGGAACTCTTCCAGTATTCATGTTGGCTACGTTCTGATTCCAATTCTTCTTTCAGTTTATCTATTTCATCTTTACTATGGACTTTAGGTTGGTTCTTATTTGATTCAAGTTCTTGTCCAAGTGAATCGACTCTCTCCTTCAGGACATTTATCATATCATCTTTTTCCTGAAGCTGCTTTTTCAAATCGTCAGCGTTATCGTCAGACTTATTGTCAGCTATTATCTTTTCAAGTTCTTTTATCCTGGACTTGTATCCATCAACTTGATCCATATCTTTGATTATGTCAAAGTGCTGCTCTTCTGAAATAACATAGACTTTTTCACCAACTTCAAATAGGGTATTGCTGAATCCTATCCTATTTGCATTCTTGGTATTTTTCTTAACTTCAAATTCAAGACCGAATCTTTCATCCGAATCTTTGAGTTTTTTCTCCACCATTGTTTTCACTCCAATCCTTAACACACATATTTTTATAACAACTATATTTTATAGCTATTGCAATTAATTGCAATTTTATTGCAACAAAAATTGCAACAGTTGCAACTGGAATTGCAACTGGAATTGAAGTTGAAAATTGTTTAATTTCAAGATTTTAAAAAAAAATAAAACGACAAAATCTATTTTTCGAGGTTTACTGTCTGCTTGCAGGAAGGTGTAAGTATTGTAATACTTATAGTGTAAGACATACATTTCCTTGGTATGCCAGCAAACCCTTCTCAGAGGGGGGTCCCAAGACATACTGATGTGCCACTTGCTGTTCGGTACTTTCACAATGTAGTACAATAATTTATATACATTCGTGTAAGTATTCACAATTGCAACTGTTGCAACTTTTAAATAGTGAATTGCAACTTCAATTAAAATGGGGTCAAATACGGATTTTCCGTCTTTTTCGATTTTGAGAATTGCAATTAATTGCAACAAAATTGCAATTCATATACCCAAAAATTGCAACTAAATTGCAATTTCTTCAAGACGTTAAATTTGACTTTTCAAAGAATACAATTGTTCAGTTTTTCAAAGATATATTAAAAAATATTGAACAAACTAATAATTAAAAATTGCAATTTATTGCAACTCAGATTTCAGATTTCACGGTGAAAATTTTGGAAGTTGCAACAGGATTGCAATTGATTGCAACAAAAATTGCAACAGTTGCAACTGGAATTGCAATCGCAATAATTACCACATTATATAAAAATAATAATACTATGTTATATAAATAATATAATATGTCAAGTAATAGTATAAGCTGGACTTATTTCTGCCAGGGCATGAATTCCATATGCTACTGGTTAGTCCAGAACAAAAAGAAATTTAAGAAACGTGATTACTACCAAATACTCAAACTAAAAGGTAGTTGTGCAGATATAGAGAAGCGCGCGAAAAAATTAGGCAATGACAAGCTAGTTGCTATGTATACAATGGCCACCATTAAAGATAATACGTCTTTAGATTTCCTTCCTAATTATGTAACGTTAAAGAACGGAGAACAAATCGATAAAGCTGAATATGTAGACATGGCCATAAGAGCAGAAGCATACATAACAGCCAACAAAAGATATCCTGCTATAGTATATAGGATGTCAACCCTTCCAGACAATAATGATTCAACAATGAAGCTATTTATCAAAACCTTCGACTTTAAGGGAACTACTATAGATGAGGCGCTAGCTATTATATCAAAGATTAAATTATATCTCAAGTATTTCGATTCACAAAAGACAGACAAGAAAACAATAACAGATGCCAAAGCAGGTAAAGGCTCCAACTGTGTAGACTGGGGACAAGTCTATTATCGTATTGCCAAAAGCTTAGGCTATGAAGTACAGTTTGTCCACGTTAAATGTAGAGTAAGCGGTACTGGCCATATCAGATTAAGGTTAAGACATAAGAAGCACACTTCAGGAAACTGGATCAACCGTGACCCTGCAGCGGTAGCAGATACAACTTCAGGTAATGTTAGATCTATCTGGTGTGAAGATGGATATGTTATAGCATACGATCCAAGTTGGATATTTACAGATTTATATTCTAGTTAGGTGATTAAATGAATTGCGGTGAAATGATTGAAGAGTTAAAGAAATTTCCAAAAGATAAACCGGTAAAACTAATGGGATGGTACAGCATTGTTGAAACAGATATGCCTGAAGATATTAACGAGGTATGTTATCCAAAAGAAGTGGACTTTAACACCTTGGAAGTTAAAGGTGAGATAAAAGACTTTGTAGCTATTGTCAGCGATAAATATCATGAGATAGCTAGTGAATTTCCATAACTACATTAACAACAGCCATCACCAATTCAAAACTTATTTTTCGAACCCCATTCATATAGAATAAATTTGCTTTGGGTAAACAATATGCTTGAGTAGTTTTTTTTGGAAACTGACACTAGCTGTTCTGAGGAGAGAAGGAGTGAGCAATCACTCCGACTTATCAGACAACAAGTAAACTATCATAGCGACAATTATATTCAAAGCCATCGATTAAAAGATGGATAATGTATCTCAATTTAAGAATCATCCTCATGAGGGGTTTCCGGAATCTCACCAAACCAGTTGCTTCTCTTTCCGATGTAATAAAGTAAAATACCGAAAATTACAGAGCCCATGGTTGAAATTAATAAATCAGCCATTTGTATTGTTGAGGTTGAGGATTGAATTCCGAACATGACCAGTAAACTGAAGGATAAGTTATTTGCAGTATGGAATGCGGAACTGACTTCCAGACCATTGGCTTTCCATGCTAAAAATCCCATTACTAAACCTGAAATTATTATCCCAATGTTTCCTATACCATTGTATCCGTGGGTGAATCCAAAGATTATGGCTTGGAGAATGATTGCCAATAATGGTATGTTAAA
>Ga0256405_10004735_pt1 | contig 24874 bp, 18 predicted proteins | sample RumenRJG_02DNA_FD_189096 | JGI IMG/M metagenome (GOLD analysis project Ga0256405, IMG submission 189096) | Bovine rumen microbial communities from Lethbridge, Alberta, Canada - RJG_02 | ecosystem: Host-associated > Mammals > Digestive system > Stomach > Rumen | place: Canada: Alberta... | reverse complement strand
CACCGTACAATACGCGCTCGAAGGTATCAATAACCAACTCTTCGTAAGCCGGTACCAGCTGTACTTGCCTGACAGGGATGCCCTCAGCCGTGAAGTTTACCGCATCATTGAAGCACACGCAAAAGAGAAAGGGGCCTCGGCCTCTCCGGACTCTGACGAGAATTAAGGAGAAAGGCTGAACTGCATTTCATGATTCATTGAACACCCCAGTGGTGAGATTGACTGCCTCGATTTTCTTTTCCAGATTCACCTTGGCATAGACCTGTGTTGACACCAGGTTTCTGTGGCCCAGGATCTTGCTCACCGAATAGAGTTCCGCACCTGCGGAGATGGCCAATGTCGCAGCCGTGTGGCGGCTGCAATGGAAGGTCAGATCCTTTCCTGTGATGCCAGCCTTGTCGCGGATGCTGCGGACATACTTCGTCACCTTCCCTGATTTCCCCGGCAGGCGGAATACGTTCTCGTCATCATTTTCCGGGCGCGGCGGCAGCAGTGAGAGAGCTAAACCGTTCAGGGGAACCGTCACCGGACTGCCCGTCTTCTGCTGGACGATGGATACTGCCAATCCGTCTCCCATCGGCTTGATGTCGCCCCACCTGAGCCGCCGGACATCACCCAGCCGGAGTCCCGTCATACAGGAAAAGCCGAAGGCTATCTGAACCTGGCGCTCAGTCTCCGTTGCCGGCTCCACGGACAGGAACCGCATCAGTTCTTCAGAAGTCAGATACTCGCGGTGCTTGTCCGGAGCATGGAAACGTTCCAGGTTATTCAACCCCCTGAGAGGGTTGTAACTAATCCGACCATCCCGGAGAGCCTTGTTGAAGATGGCATTGACCGTCTCCCCGAACAGCAGCAGGGAGAAATCGGCCAGCCTTCCCTCCCGCTCCTTGATCTGGCCGGGATTCCTGTAGTCGTTCCGCATATAGTCATACAGGCCGCTGATGATTTCCGGGTTCACGTCCTTCAAGAGGATGTCCGTCCTGTCGATACGGTCAAGATACTCTTCGATACGCTTGCGGACAGTCAACTTATGCCGCATCGCCGATTCGCCGTTGCCGCAACTTGCGGAGTACCGGATATATTCATCACACCATTCCAGCCAGGTCGTCGTCCTGTCGATTCCGTCCTCCGGCTCAGGCTTCTTATCGAACTCCGGAGGATTGAGGAGCCTGTCGGATCGGACCGCCATAGCCTTGAGATAGGTCCTCTTGTTGATGTTCTTGGCGTTGGGAGCATCCTCCGGTATCAGATACAGATGCAGGTTCTCCCTCTTGCGGAAACCTTTCTCGTAGTATTCCAGATAAAGGCCCCGGTTCCCTCCTTTCAATGCCCTTTCCTTGATTTCGACTTTCATGGTTAGATTGCGTTTGCGGTTTTTACTGCGTGATTGCTGAAAAGGTTGTTCACGAGATTCATGGTCTCGACCTTCTTCTGGTCTACGATCTTTGCGTACACCTCGGTCATCTGGATGCTGCTGTGCCCCATCAGTTTGCTGACCACGTAGAGGTTGGCACCTAAGGTGAGAAGCGTTGTCGCCGCCGTATGGCGGCTGCAATGATAGGTGATATGCTTGTCAATTCCGCAGTCCTTCATCCAGTCTTTCAGGACATCCTCAACCGTTTTGGTTGAAACCGTCAGTTCATGAAACACCTGATCGACTCCTTCCTTTTGGCGCGGCATCCAACGGAGCGCTTCCTCGGACAGCGGTATCGTCACCGTCTTCTTTGTTTTGACCTGCCGGTGCTCAATGTAGAGAGTCTTCCCATCGGCAGCGGTATGGACCTCACTCCAGAGGAGGGACTTCATGTCGCTGTAGCGCAAGCCGGTGAAGCAGGAGAAAAGGAAAGCCTTCTTCACGATGTCGCAGCAGCATGGAGTATTGATCAGGACTTTCAGTTCCTCGACTGTTAGGAACTCCCGTCTGGAGGCCGTAATCTTTGGCTTCTCCTTGGATTCCAGGGCCTTGAATGGATTACTCGGGATCAAGCCCTCCACGACGGCTTTGTTCATGGCCGCGGCGACACGGGACATCAACAACCGGGCAGTGGTTTCGCTTATCGTTTCCTTTCCCCTGTGGGACTTGCAGGTCCTAAGGAACGCGACGAAACCCCGGCAGAACTCTCGGTCCACCTCCGAAAGGCGCAGATCCGGCTTCCCGATGGAAGCCAGGTATTCCTCGACCCGCACCTTCGCGTTCCGCTTGCTGATCACACCTGACGGTGACAACTGCGCTTCGCAGGTCACAAAGTCTTCCAGCCAAGATACGAGCGTTATCCTCGACTTTTTCAGTTTCTCCCAGTCCACGAGGCCGTCCTTCTGGATGTCGAGGATCCGCTGGGCCTTGACCTGCTCGGCGAGCCGTCGGGTGTTCTTGTTCTGTAGCTTCGCTGCCGGAGTCGTCTCCGGGATAATGTAGAGTTTGAGCCCCTCCTTCTTCCGGTTTCCCTTGTGGTACATGTCGAGATAGAGACTGATTGTTCCGTCTTCGAGAACCTTCTCCCGGATGCGGACCGGTTCCTTCACCTTGATTTCTTTTTTCTTTTTAGCCATTTCTTTAGTTTTGTTTTACTATTGTTTCCGATGTTAATATATTGTGTATCAACTAATTACAACGCTTTTGCAAATATAACTGAAACGGGACAAAAACGAGACAGAAACAGCAAAAAATGAATGAAAACATCCGATATTGATGCAATCAAAGGAAACACGGTGATACTCAGCTAAAGCGTTGATGCTTCTATGATTACATCATCCACTTAACCTATCGTTTCCGATTGTTTTCAGCGCTACAAGAAATTTTATTATCTTTGTACCCAAACGGATAAGTGCCATGCTTTTTGTGATTGAAGGACTGGACGGGGCCGGGAAATCCACCCAGGTCCGGAAACTGAGGGAATACCTGGAGAACCGCTGCGGGAATCTGGAATACATCCATTTCCCGCGTTATGACGCTCCTGTCTACGGAGAACTGATCGGAAAGTTCCTCCGGGGCGGATTCGGTGCCATCGATGCGGTCCATCCCCAGCTGGTCGCCCTGCTGTATGCGGAAGACCGGCATGGCGCCGCCCCGCAGATGCGCGCCAGCCTGGCGGCCGGCACGCCGGTCCTGCTGGACCGGTATGTCTATTCGAACATTGCTTACCAATGCGCCAAAATCAGCCACCCGGATGCCCGTGAGGAACTCCGGGAATGGATCAACAATACCGAGTACGGCCAGTTCGACCTGCCGCGTCCGGACCTTAACCTCTTCCTGGATGTTCCGATCGGTTTCGTGGAAGAGAAACTTTCCGCCCAGCGGAAGGGGAGCGACCGCCAGTATCTGGGCGGTGGAAGCGACATCCATGAGGCCAACATCGAATTCCAGAAGCGGGTGCGGGAGGTCTATCTCCGCCAGTGCGAAGTCGATCCGCGTTTCCTGCGGATAGACTGTGCAGCGGAAGATGGGTCCATGCTCCCGCCCGATGCGATTTTTGACAAAATCCGGAAAGCCGTAGACCCCCTTCTTCCGTAAGACATGAAACGCTCCCATTACCACCTGCGCCGCGGTTGCGCCACCCTGGTCGGCATCGTCTTCTTCGTTGCCGGTGTCCTGAAACTGATGGACCCGGTCGGCGCCGGCCTGGTCGTCGACGAATATTTCAAATTCTTCCACACCGGATTCCTGGCCTTCGCGGCCAAACCCGTCGCCGTGGGCCTCGCCCTGCTGGAATCCTTGCTCGGCGCCGCCCTGATCACGGGGTCCTACCGGAAACTGACCGCCTGGATCACATGGATCCTGACGGCGGTATTCACGGTCGTCACCCTGATCCTCTGGCTGGCCAATCCGGCGATGGACTGCGGCTGTTTCGGCGAGGCCATCCATCTGACCCATTTCCAGACCTTTGCCAAGAATGTCGTCCTGTTGCTGCTGGAGTGCGTTGCGTTCATCCCGCTGCGGCGCCTGGGGCGGCACCGCAAATACCGGGTCGCTTCCTTCTGGCTCATCGCCGCCTCCCTGGTCGGCCTGACAGTTTATACCTGGATGTACATCCCGCCCATGGATTTCACGCCGTTCGACCTTTCCAGCCGGCTGTATGAGTCCGTCAAGGACGAGGAGGAACTGGAACCGGAAATCGTCTCCGTCTTCGTCTACGAGAAGAACGGACAGGAGGGGACCTTTACCCTGAACAACCTGCCGGATTCGACCTGGACCTTCGTCCGGGCGGAGACCCTGGAAAAAGAGAATAACCTCAAGGAAGACAATTACCCGATCCTGACCATCACGGATGCCGCCGGTGACCTCCAGGATTCCCTGGCCGTCGGGAAATTCGTCATGGCCGTTTCCGTGCCATATCCCGATCGTCTGGACGCGGACCGCTGGACACAACTCGCGACCTTCCTTTCCCAGGCCGGCGAGGCCGGTTTCCGTCCGCTCCTGCTGACGGCCGCCACGCCGCAGACGCTGCGGATTCCGGAGGCGGTTGCGCCGGAGGCCCGCGGCGTCCTGGATGCCTGTACCTATTATTCGGATTACAAGACGCTGCTGTCCCTGAACCGCTCCAACGGCGGAGCCACCTATTTTCACAACGGCAGTCTCATCGAGAAATGGGCCCGCCGTGCGCTGCCTTCCGAGAAGAAACTCGGACGGCTCGTGCGCAACAATGCCACGGAAGTGGAACTCAGCGCCAGTACGAAGGGCCGCCAGACGTTCTGGGGCTTCTTCCTCTACTCTTTCGCCGTCCTCTTCTTCCTGTAAGAAATTGCACATACGTAATTCCCGCGACTGGGCCAGGCCCGGTCGCGGGATTTCTTTTTACAGCAGGAACGGTTCCCTGCGAAAGCTGTGAACTAAAGCGTTCTCTTGATCTCGGTAATCTGGAAGGCTTCGATCACGTCGCCCTCCTTGATGTCATTGTAGTTCTCAATGCCGATACCGCATTCCATACCGGCCGGCACCTCCTTGGCGTCGTCCTTGCCACGGCGGAGCGATGCGACGTTGCCGGTGTAGATGACGATGCCGTCGCGGATCAGGCGGACCTTGGCGGTCTTGGTCATCTTGCCCTCCTTGACGAGGGAACCGGCGATCGTACCGATCTTCGGGATCTTGAACGGCTGCTTGACCAGGGCGGTGGCGACCACCTCTTCCTTCTTCTCCGGTTCCAGCATACCCTCGATACCGTCCTTCACCTCGTTGATCGCGTCATAGATGACGGAGTACAGACGGATTTCGATCCCTTCCTTCTCAGCCATGTTGCGGGCATCCGAAGACGGGCGGACCTGGAAACCGATGATGATGGCATCGGAAGCCGTCGCCAGCATGATATCGGACTCGGAGATCGCACCGACCGCCTTGTGGATGACATTGACATGGACTTCCTCGGTGGAAAGCTTGATGAGGGAATCGGAGAGGGCCTCGACGGAACCGTCGACGTCACCCTTGACGATGATGTTGAGTTCCTTGAAGTTGCCGATGGCGATACGGCGGCCGATCTCTTCGAGGGTCAGGTGCTTCTGCGTCTTGATGCCCTGGATGCGGATCAGCTGCTCGCGCTTGTTGGCGATGGCCTTCGCTTCCTTCTCGTCAGCCATGACGTTGAATTTTTCACCTGCCGTCGGCGCACCGTTCAGACCCAGGACGGATACCGGTGTGGAAGGACCGGCTTCCTTGACCATCTGGCCGCGCTCGTTGAGCATGGCCTTGATGCGGCCATAGTAGCAGCCGCTGATCATCATGTCGCCCTTGTGCAGGGTACCACCCTGAACGAGCACGGTAGCGAGATAGCCGCGGCCCTTGTCGAGGGAAGATTCGATCACGGCGCCGACCGCCTGCTTCTTCGGGTTGGCCTTGAGATCCATCATGTCGGTCTCCAGCAGGACCTTGTCCAGCAGTTTATCGACATCGATACCCTTCTTCGCGGAGATCTCCTGGCACTGGTACTTGCCGCCCCAGGCCTCCGTGAGGATGTTCATCTGGGCCAGCTGCTGGTAAATCTTCTCCGGCTGGGCGCCCGGCTTGTCGATCTTGTTGATCGCGAAGACCATCGGGACACCGGCCGCCTGGGCGTGGTTGATCGCCTCGACGGTCTGCGGCATGACGGCGTCGTCCGCCGCGATGATGATGATGGCCAGGTCGGTCAACTGGGCACCGCGGGCACGCATGGCCGTAAAGGCTTCGTGACCCGGGGTATCGAGGAAGGTGATCCGGCGGCCGCCAGGCAGTTCGACATTGTAGGCGCCGATGTGCTGGGTGATACCGCCCGCCTCGCCGGCGATGACGTTGGTCTTGCGGATATAGTCCAGCAGGGAAGTCTTACCGTGGTCGACATGACCCATCACCGTGATGATCGGCGGACGGGTAACCATGTCGGCTTCGTTGTCGGCATCCTGCTCCTGTTCGATTTCCTGGGTCAGTTCCGCGGTGACGAACTCGACCTTGTAGCCGAATTCCTCGGCGACGATGACGAGGGTCTCCGCATCGAGACGCTGGTTGATGGATACCATCATGCCCAGGTTGAAGCAGGCGGAGATGACTTTGTTGACCGGGGTGTTGTTCATCAGGGTCGCCAGGTCGTTGACCGTAACGAACTCGGTGACTTTCAGTACCTTCTTTTCGGCCATTTCCTGCTCCATCTCCTCCATCGCGCGGGAAGCGGCAGCTTCGCGCTTCTCCTTGCGGTACTTCGCGCCGAAGTTGTTCTTCTTCGTATCGTTCATCCGGGCGTAGGTCTCCTTGACCTGCTTCTGGATTTCCTTCTGCATCTCTTCCTCTTCCGCCTCGGTCATGGCCGGCTTGAAGCGTTCGCGATCCCGCTTGCGGCCCTTGCCGGCAGCCTGCTGCTCGCGGGCCTTGGCGTTGTCGGGCTTGCCGCCCTTCTTCTGGCCGTTGTCGCCGGAACCGCCCTTGCGGTTCTTCTCTTCGGCGGCGACCTTGGTCACGTCGACCTTCTGGCTTCCGCCTTTGATGCGCTCGCGCTTGCCCTTGCCCTTACGGGGTGCGAACTGGCTGAGATCCACCTTGCCAAGGACCTTGAGGCCGTTGGCGGCATCTGCCGCTGCGGCAGGCGCCGGAGCCGGCTGCGCTGCAGGGCGAACCTCTTCGGCCGGTTCTGTCGCGACGGGTTCGGCAGGCTCCGCTGGGGTGTCGGCGGACGGAGCTGACGGCTCGGTCGCAGGTTCCGGCTCGGGTTCCGGCTCGGGCTCGGGTTCGGGTTCACGGACCGGCTCCGGTTCGGGAGCGGCCACAGGTTCCGGTTCCGGCACGGGAACCGGCTCGGGTTCGGGCTCCGGTTCGCGGATGGGCTCCGGCTCCTGGACCGGAACTTCTTCTGCCGGTTCCGGTTTCGGCTCCGGACGCTGGTAGGCATCCGCGAGGCTGGTGTTCTTGATGATGGTTTCGCGTACCGGTTCGAACTCGTCCTCTTCGTCCTGCTGCTTGCGGCTGTTCTTCTCGATGATTTCCTTCATCTTGATGTCCCGTTTTTCCGCTTCCTGCTTGGCCTTGAGGTCATCGCCGAATTTCTTCTCGATGGCCGGGAGATATTCGTCCGAAACCTTTGCGTTCGGGTTCAGGTCCACGTTGGCTCCCTTTTCGTTGAGGAAGTCCACGAGGGTCTGAAGACCGATGTTGAATTGTCTTGTCAGTTTGTTAAGTCTGATTTCCGCCATTAAATTACCCCTTATAAGTTAGATTGAACTTGATATGCTATTCGAATTCGGACCGGAGGATCTCGAGAACCTCGCGGACGGTCTCTTCTTCGAGATCGGCCCGCTTCTCGATGTCAGCCTCATCCAGGGCCAGGACACTCTTGGCAGTGTCACAGCCGATAGCCTGGAGGCGTTCGATGATCCAGGGATCGATTTCATTGCTGAATTCCGTGAGGAGAACGTCTTCTTCGTCGTCGAAGTCGTCCTTCGGGAGTTCACGGTAGACTTCGATTTCGCGGCCGACGAGCATGCCGGTGAGCTTGATGTTGCAGCCGCCCTTGCCGATGCCCTTCTTGACCTCGTCCGGCTGCATGTAGACCTTGATCGTGTCCTCCGGGGATTTGCCCATGTCGATACCGGAGATCTTGGCCGGATTGAGGGCGCGCTGGATGAGCAGCTGGGTGTTCGCCGTCCACTGGAGCACGTCGATGTTCTCGTTGCGCAGTTCGCGGACGATGCCGATGATGCGGGATCCCTTCACGCCGATGCAGGCGCCGATCGGGTCGATGCGGTCGTCATAGGATTCGACGGCGACCTTGGCACGCTCGCCCGGGATACGCACCACCTTCTTGATGGTGATGAGTCCGTCGTAGATTTCCGGGACTTCCTGCTCGAAGAGCTTGACGAGGAACTCGTCGGAGGTACGGGAAAGGACGATGTACGGCGTGGTGTTGTTCTTCATCTCGACGCTCTTGATGATCGCGCGGACGGTCTCGTTCTTCTTGAACCGTTCGCCCGGGATCTGCTCGCTCTTCGGGAGACGGAGTTCGTTGCCGTCTTCGTCCAGGATGAGTACTTCCTTGGACCAGGTCTGGTAGACTTCGCCGGTGAAGATCTCGCCGATCTTCTCGGAGTACTTGTTGAAGAGGTTGGCTTTCTCGATGTCCATGATGCGACCCTGCAGGTTCTGCCGGATATTCAGGATGCCGCGGCGGCCGAAGTCCTTGAGTTCCACTTTCCGGGTGAAGGTCTCGCCGATTTCGTAGTCGTCTTCGCCCATTTCCTTGAGTTCCTCGAGGGAAATCTCCGTGTTCGGGTTCTCGACTTCTTCGACGACGTCAAGGTTCTGGTAGATTTCGCAGTCTCCCTTGTCGACATTGATGATCACGTCGAAGTTGTCCGCCGAACCGAAGGTCTTCGTGATCTGGGTGATGAACACATCCTTGAGCACACCCATCATGACCGGACGGTCGATATGCTTCTCATCCTTGAAAATCGCAAACGCGGTTTTGAGGTCAATCTTTTCTTCTGCCATTGTCTGTTATTGATCTTTTGTTTATGATTCGAACGTAATGTGGGGCATGACGCTGTTGACCTGGTCCATCGCCACCGTGTCGGTGTGCTCGACCAGAACTTTCTTCTTCGATCCTTCCACGGTCTCCCGGGCGGTGTAGCGGAGGGTGATGTTGTCCTCCGTCGCCGCGACGAGTTCCGCCGTGAATTTCCGTCCGCCTTTCAGACGGACCTCCACCTGCGTGCCGACCGCCTTGAGGTACTGTTTCAGCACCTTGAACGGCTGGTCCAGTCCGGCGGAGGTGACGGTCAGGGCGTAGTCTTCCGCATCCTGGTTCCAGATCTCATGGAAAGCCTTGTCGATGGCGACGCAGTCCTCCATGACGACGGTTCCTTCTTCGGATTCGATGGCGACCTCGATGTCGTTGTCCGCACTGACGTGCACGTCCACGAGGAAGCAGCCCCGCTGGGCGACTGCCGGCATGATCTTTTCTCTGATTTCGTTGGCGTTCATGTCCCAAAATATATAAAAGATAGGAACCGTGCGGCCCCTATCTCAACTTCACTTGTGCAAAGGTACGAAATAATATGAAAAACGGCAAATCTTCTTGGAAAAAGCGCTTTTTATTTCGTGTTTTGCCCGAAAAGTAGTTACTTTGCATAAATTATTAATTTGGGATTATTATGGAATATACCGCCGGACAGCTGGCCAAGGTACTGAAAGGAACCGTCGACGGGGATCCGCAGGCCACTGTCACCGGCTTCGCCAAGATCGAGCACGGCAAGCCTGGAAAACTTTGTTTTTATGCCAATCCGAAATACGAACAGTATGTCTATACCTGCAGGGCGACCATCCTGCTGGTAGACAAGGATTTTCAGCCGAAGGAACCCGTTGCTCCGACCCTGATCCGCGTCGAGAACGCCTATACGGCCGTCGCGGAACTTCTCAAGTATGTCACGGCCCGCAAGCGCAAGGACAAGCGCCACAGGGGCCTTTTCAGCCGCCGTTATCTCACGACCCGTTTCGGTAAGAAGGTTTACCTGGGCAATTTCTCCTATGTCGGCCACCACACCGAGGTGGGGGATTATACGAAGATTTATGAGAATGTTTATATCGGCGACCATACGAAGATTGGCAAGAACTGCATCCTGTATCCGGGTGTCGTGATCTATCCGGGCATGGTCATCGGCGACAATGTCATCATCCATGCCAATGCCGTCATCGGTTCCGACGGCTTCGGCAACGCCCCGCAGGAAGACGGTACCTGGGAGAAGATCGAACATCTGGGCAATGTCATCATCGGCAACGACTGCGAGATCGGCGCCGGCACGACGATCGACCGGGCGGAGATGGAGTCTACCATCATCGGCAACGGCGTGAAGATCGACAACCTCTGCCAGATCGCCCACAATGTCGAGATCGGAGACAATACGGTCATGGCGGCCCAGTGCGGCATCGCCGGATCGGCCAAGATCGGAAAGAACTGCATCCTGGCGGGACAGGTCGGTGTGGTCGGGCACGTTACCATTGCGGACGGCACCATCATCGCCGCACAGGCCGGCGTCACGAAGACCATCCGGAAGGGCGGACAGAAGCTTGTCGGATCTCCTGCTATCGATATCAACAACTACATGCGGAGTTACGCCAAGTTCAAAATGGCAGGCGCCGAGTAAATTCTTTTCGGACATATCATTTATTTTTACTATCTTTGCCCCCCACAAGTGAAGACAGTATTCTCATGTACCAGCACACGCTGACCCAATCATACGTATTCGAAGGCAAGGGCCTGCATACCGGGCAGGTTTCCCGGATGACCGTGAAGCCCGCTCCCGCCGGTTTCGGAATCCGGTTCCTCCGGACGGACATCGGCCCGGATGCCTGGATCATAGCCCGTGCCGACCGTGTTTCTTCCACGGCACGCAGTACCCAACTCCTGGAAGGAGATGCTGTGGTCAACACCGTTGAGCACATCCTCTCCGCCCTGACCGGCATGGGAATCGACAATGCCCAGATAGACATTGACAATCTGGAAGTTCCGATCCTGGACGGCAGCGCGAGCCGTTATGTGGCTGCATTTGCCGCGGACGGACGCGTCGCTCAGGAGGCGGAACGCCGTTACCTGACGCTCTCCGAACCCGTGGAAGTCCGGGACGAGAAGACCGGCTCCTGGGTCCGTGTCGAACCGGCCGGGCATCCGTCGTTTGACATCACCGTGGATTTTGGTTCCAAGGTTCTCGGCGTGCAGCAGGCGAAGTGGGAAGAAGGCCAGGATTACGCCTCCCAGATCGGTGTTTGCCGGACCTTTGTCTTTTTCCATGAAATCGAATACCTGTTCGCCAACAACCTGATCAAGGGCGGCGACGTCGACAATGCCATCGTGATCGTGGAGCACCCGGTTACGGAAGAACAGCTGGACAGGATGTCCGCCTCCATGGGTCTTCCGAAACTCTCCGTGGTCGGCGGCGGCTACCTCAATAATCTCAAACTACATTTCGACAATGAATGCGGCCGGCACAAACTGCTGGACCTGATCGGGGACATGCGGCTGGCCGGCGGCTGGCTGAATGCCAGAGTGACTGCCTTCAAGCCCGGACATACAATCAATAACCTTGCTGCCCGCGCCGTTCTCCGGCAACTGCGCGAAAGCGGCCAAATAAAGTAACATGAACAAGATTCATCCTCTCGCAACCGTCAGCCCGAAGGCTGTCCTCGGTGACAATATCGAAATCGGTCCGTATGCCTTCATCGACGATGAAGTCGAAATCGGAGACGGAACCAAAATCCACCCGCATGCCGTCATCTACAATTATGTCAAGATCGGCAAGGATACGGAAATCTTCCCCGGCGCCGTGGTCGGAGCCATCCCGCAGGACCTCAAATTTGAAGGTGAAATCACGCACGTTGAAATCGGCGACCGCGTCACCATCCGCGAATGTGCGACCATCAACCGCGGCACCAAGGCCAGCGGAAAGGGCGTGACCCGCGTCGGCGACGACACCCTCGTCATGAGTTATGCCCATGTGGCGCATGACTGCAATGTCGGCCGGCATTGCATCCTCGTCAGTTATGTCGGCCTGGCCGGCGAAACGGACGTGGACGACTGGGCGATCATCGGCGGCGGTTCCAAGGCCCATCAGTTTACGAAGGTCGGCTGCCATGCCATGGTCGGAGGCGCCTGCAAGATCAACAAGGACATTCCGCCGTATTCCCTCTGCGGCCGTGAGCCGATCAGTTTCGCGGGTGTCAACATCGTCGGTCTCCGCCGCCGCGGTTTCTCCTCCGATGTGATCCGCAACATCAAGGACATCTATGACACGATTTATTATCAGGGATACAACATTTCCGACGGTTGCTCGAAAGTCGAAGCCGGCTTCCCGCAGTCCGAGGAGCGTGATACCATCCTGAATTTCATCCGTGCGTCCAAGCGCGGCATCGTCCGGGCGAGCGACGGCAAGGAGCGCGGTCCCATCGAATAGGACATGCTGCTCTCCACGGCTTTTTTTCCGCCGGTCAGCTGGTTCGCCGCTGCGGCCAAGGATTTTACCCTGTCTCCGGACAGGGTTTTTCCGTCTGTCGTCCGGCTGGAGGCCTGGGAACATTATCAGAAACAGAGTTACCGGAACCGCTGCCGGATCCTGACGGCCGGCGGCATCGAGGACCAGCGGGTTCCCGTCGTCCATGATCCCGGCCTGTACCATCTGCCGGTCACGGCCGTCCGTGTTGATTACTCGACGCCCTGGATTCCGAAACTGGAGCGGGCGATAGCCAGCGCCTATGACAGTTCCGCGTTTTTCACGTATTATAAAGACGGGATCTTCGACCTGCTGGAGAGCCGTCCGGAGACCCTGTGGGATCTCAACCTGGTCCTGATCCGCCATCTGGCGGAACGGCTCGGCCTGGCTCTGGACATCCGTCCGACGGAACGGTTCGAGCCGGAGGTGCCGGAGGATTTCCGAAACCGGATCCATCCCAAGCGTCCCAATACGATCCTGCAGGACCTGGCACTGGAAAAGCCATATTTCCAGGTCTTTGCCGGGAAATATGGCTTTCAGTCCGATCTGTCCGTCCTGGACCTTCTCTTCAATGAAGGACCGGATGCGATCTCTTATCTCAAACGAATCTAGAAGCGCCAGCCCAGGGTGGCGACGATGTCCCACATCTGGCTTCCGATCTTGACCTCCGGGTTGAGGTAGCCGCTGACATACGGATTCGCGTTGTCTCCGTAGAGCACATAGTACTCGTTCGGGCGGAAGTTGCCGCGGAAAGCGAGGTCGAAGAAGAATGCGCCCGGGGAACTGTAGCCGAGGCCGAAGGACGCAGACTGACGCAGGGCGCTGTCCTTGTCATGGACCTTGTCGGCGACCGTGGCGACGTTGTAGCCGGCGCGGATGGCGAAGTCGGGCATCGGCTTGACTTCGAATCCGAAACGGAAGGCGTGGGTCTTGCCGTATGCCTGCTTGATGTCCTGGTTCTCGTAGGAGAAGTCTCCGGCATAGCCGTCGAAGGCGGACTTGAACTGCATGGTGCTGTAGTCGGCCATCTCATAGTCAGCGCTGAATACACCGGTGCCGAAGTTCCATGCGAGACCCGCGTTGACGCGGTACGGGGAGATCAGACGGTATTCGCCTTCACCCTGCGGAGAATTCTCGGTGGCGCTGTAGCGGGAGTCCGTGAAAGCGATCTCACCGGTCGTACGGTAGAACTCATGGATGTGCATGGACGTCGGGGTCTGGATGGCCGCGCCGATGCGGAATGCCGGAACCGGGACGAAGATGAATCCGAATTTGCCGTAGACACCGCTGCCTTCCACCTCCAGGTAGTTGCGCATGCGCATATAGCTGAAGTAGGTGTCGGTCCCTTCGAAATTGTTCGGGAAGTCCTGCGGATTGACCGCTTCCTCCGCGATGTAGAGGTTCCGGTCCATACCGATGGAGATGAGTCCGAGGTTGGCGCCGAGGAACAGCTTGTCAGAGATGTTGAATCCCATGTTCATCACCATATCCTGCTTGTAACCGCGGGTCTGGCGGCCCCAGCGCTGGGTCAGCGCACCGCCGGTCCCGATCGATCCATCGTCGAAGATGCGTTCGGTCGAGCCGAGGTAGTCCACGTCGGAACCGTCTTCGTTGTAGATCATGCCGGTACGCCAGCCGATGACTTCGTCCCAGTACACGTCCCTGTTGTCATACGGGTTGTTGCCGAAAACCGAGGAGGAAATGCCCTTCAGGCCGGCGGCCATGTTGCCCAGGTAGGAGGTGTGCGGGTTGTCGCCGAACACGGATACCTGGTCGAGGTAGTTGGACGTGGCATTGCCCGTGAAGCCGAAGGAGAAGCCCTTCAGGCCGTTGCGGCGGTTCAGGTCCATATACATGCTGACACCGTAGTTCGGCAGCGTGAACCGGGAACGGGTGTTGTTGATGGCGGTCCCGTAGTCAGCCACGCCGGGATCGGCGTTGAACTGGGCACCGGTGCTCATGATGCTGATGTTCGGGGTAATGGTGAACTGCCCGTAGCGGGCGACGGCGGAACCGGCGGGATTGATGCCGATGGAGCCGAGGTCTCCGCCCAGTGCGGTGAAGGCATTGCCCATCGCAACGGTACGGGCGGTGCCGTAGTAGTCGTTCTCGCTGAACAGCAGGGCGTCATTGATGCTTTGGGCACCGGCACCCACGGCTGCGAAAACGAGCAGGGAAGCAAGAGCTATCTTTTTCATGTTCTTTCCGAGTTTGAATAGGTTAATGGTCATCAGGTTGCGGGATTAGCGCCTGCCGCCGCCTCCGCTGCTGCGGGACGAGCCGCCGCCGGAAGAGCTGCCGCCGGAGTAACCGCCGCCGGAGGAACTCGAACGGGAACCGCCGGAGTAGCTGCCCATGGAAGACGAGGAGGACCGGACGCTGCTGGAAGCGCTGGAACTACGGGTCGCGGAGCTGCTGGAACTGCGGAAGGATCCGTTGCTGGAAGAGCTGCGATAGGTGGCGGAACTGCTCGAACGGCTGGACGTCGAAGGACGGTAGGTCGCGGAGCTGGAGGAACGGCTCGCCGTCGAAGGACGGGAGACGGAACCGCTGCTGCGGGTAGCGCCGGAGACCGTGGTGGACCGGTTGCTGCCGGAGGCTGCGGAACGGGTCGCCGCGCCGGAAGTCCGGGCTGCGGACGAGGAGGAACGGGTCACGCCGGTGCCGGAAACCCTGCCGGCGGAGGCGGGACGGGCAACGCTGCTGGCGGAGGTCCGGGTAGTGCGGGTCGCTGCGGCGCGGGTCGTCGCTCCGGAAGTCCGGGTGGCGGCGGCACGGGTCGAAGATCCGCTCTTGGTGGAAGCGCTGCGGGAAGCGGTCGCGGAACTGCTCCGGCTGGAGCGGCCGCCGAGGGCGTCGGTGCGCAGGCCGTGCGTCAGGTTGCTGGTGCCGAAGTAGCGGTCGCCGTGCAGGCCGGTACCGCCGTACGGATGACCGTGGCCCCAACCATACCAGCCATAGTAGTAACCGGGGTTGTAGTAGCCGCGGTGCCACCAGTAGTAGCTGTCATAGAACGGATCCCAGAAAGGATCCCAGTACCAGCTGTAGTAGGGACTGCCCCAGTAGTGGCCGTAGTACCACGGATCGCGCCAGAACCAGGAACTGTAGTACCAGGGATCATAGAAATCCCAGTACCAGGGATCCCAGGCCCAGGCGGAGTAACGCCAGGGACGGTAGAAACCGCCATAGAACCAGGGGTCGTTCCAGTACCAGCTGCTGTAGTGCCAGCGGCTGTACGGACCGTAGCCCATCCACAGGTCGACGGTCGGGTTCTCGGAAAGGGTGACAGTCGTCGTTTTCGCGGCGCGGTCGAAGCGGACCGTCGCAGACATATTCTCGGGGACGAACAGGGTGTCGGCACCCTGCCCGCTCCGCAGATAAACTTCAGAGCCTTTGGTTTGTTCAACGAGGGAAGCCACGGCTTCGTCGCTGACGGGAACAGTTGTAGTAGCGGTTGCGGTTTCAGGTCTATAGTAGATACCGTCCTGGAACTGCTGTCCGGAGGAAGCGTACTGCGCAGAAGACCCACACGCGGTGAAAGCGATCAGCGCTGCAAACAGGGGAATGAGTCTTGTTTTCATTTCTGTATCTCCTATAATTAATAATAAAATTTGTATCTTTGTACGCCCGAATCCGCAGGGAACCGGACGTTTGAAAGAGGTATAGCAATTATCGTACCTTTTTTCACAAGTGCAAGAATAGAAAATTAATCGATAAAAAACAAACAAATGGCAGATCAGATTACGAAAAGGTCCGAGAACTACTCCCAGTGGTACAACGACCTCGTGGTGAAGGCGGATCTCGCGGAGCAGAGCGCGGTCCGGGGTTGCATGGTCATCAAGCCTTACGGCTATGCGATCTGGGAGAAGATGCAGCATATCCTCGATGAGAAATTCAAGGCGACGGGCGTCCAGAACGCCTATTTCCCGCTTTTCATCCCGAAGTCGTTCTTCAGCCGCGAGGCTGAACACGTCGCCGGCTTCGCCAAGGAATGTGCCGTCGTGACCCACCACCGTCTCATGAACGACCCCAACGGCAACGGCGTCGTCGTCGACCCTTCCGCCAAACTCGAGGAAGAACTGATCGTCCGTCCGACTTCCGAAACCATCATCTGGAATACCTATAAGAACTGGATCACCTCCTGGCGGGATCTTCCGATCCTGTGCAACCAGTGGTGCAACGTCGTCCGCTGGGAAATGCGTACCCGTCTGTTCCTCCGTACGGCGGAGTTCCTCTGGCAGGAAGGCCATACCGCCCATGCGACTTCGCAGGAAGCGCAGGAGGAAGCCGTCCGCATGGTCCATGTCTATGCCGATTTCGCCCGCAACACCATGGCCCTTCCGGTCATCATCGGCCACAAGAGCCCGAACGAGCGTTTCGCCGGCGCCCTCGATACGCTGACGATCGAGGCGATGATGCAGGACGGCAAGGCCCTCCAGGCCGGTACGTCCCACTTCCTCGGCCAGAACTTCGCGAAATCCTTCGATGTCCAGTTCACCAACAAGGACAGCAAGTTGGAGTATGTCTGGGCGACGTCCTGGGGCGTGTCCACCCGTCTGATGGGCGCCCTCATCATGGCCCACGGCGATGACAACGGCCTGGTCCTCCCGCCGGCCCTGGCGCCGATCCAGGTCGTGATGGTTCCGATCTACCGCAAACCCGAAGAACTCGACGCCGTCCTGGAGAAGATGCATCAGGTCAAGAAGGGCCTGGAAGCCCTCGGCGTCAGCGTCAAGATCGACAGCCGCGACACCCTGCGTCCGGGCTTCAAGTTCGCCGAGTGGGAACTCAAGGGCGTCCCGGTGCGGGTCGCCATGGGACCGCGTGACCTGGAGAACGGGACCGTCGAGGTGGCCCGCCGCGATACCCTGACCAAGGAGACCATGCAGCTGGACGGCATCGAAGCCCATATCAAGGGCTTGCTCGACGAGATCCAGGCGAACATTTACCAGAAGGCTTTCGACTTCCGCGCCGCCCATGTCGAGAAGTGCGACGACTGGGAGGAATTCAAGGCGAAGATCGAGACCGGCAAGTTCCTGCTTTGCCATTGGGACGGCACCGCCGAGACCGAGCAGGCGATCAAGGACGCGACCAAGGCTACGATCCGTTGCATCCCGGTCGACAGCTTCGTCTGTGAGGAAGAAGGCAAGGATATCTATTCCGGCAAACCGTCCCGGCAGCGTGTCGTATTCGGTATTGCCTATTAATTTAAATGCAAGGATTATGAAAAAGTTGATTGTAGCGGCGGCCGGCCTGGCCCTTTCCATGGCCGCGTTCGCCCAGAATAATGCCCAGGAAGCCGCCGCAGCAGCGGCTGCCGCCATCGCAAATACGCCCCAGCAGGAGGTTCAGGCTCCGAAACCGAGTTACTGGACCCGTTCCCTGATGACCAACATCAGTTTCGGCCAGAACTCCTACATGAACTGGGCGAAGGGCGGTAACAACAATGTCTCCCTCAACGCCACGATCGACGGCAACGCCGATTACGAGAAAGAGAAGATCACCTGGAAGAACCACATGCTCCTCAAATACGGTTTCCTGTATTCCGAGGACAAGCCGATCAACCAGAAGAACATCGACCAGATGCTGCTGGAAAGCACCTGGGGTTACAAGGCGACCAAAACCTTGAGTTATACGGCGAAGTTCACCTTCCTCAACCAGTTCTCCAACGGCTATACCTATGGTACGCCGTCCGTGGACGACCCGTCCCGCCAGGACTGGCGTGATGCCCGTGTCCTCAAGTCCGGTTTCCTGTCTCCGGCCATCGCGACCCTCGGTCTCGGTATCGACTGGATCCCGAACAACTGGCTGACTGTCAACTTCTCCCCGTTGACGGGCGGTTTCACGATCGTCTCCGAGGACCAGCTCGGCCGTCACAACGAGAACCTCCGCAAGAGCTATGGCATGGACCTGAAGAAAGACTATGAGAATGCGGCGGATGCCGCCCTCCATCCGGAGTACTACAAGGGTGCCCGTTTCGAATTCGGTGCCCAGCTGACGGTCGGCGCCAAGGTGAAGATCAACGACAATTTCGAGGCGGGAACGAAGTTCATCGGTTTCTCCAACTACCTGAAGAACCCGCAGAACATCCGTGTCTACTGGGACAACACCCTCGCCTGGAAACTTGCGAAGTATTTCGCCCTGACCATGAACACCAACCTCATCTATGATGATACCGTCCGGATCATCGATGCGGACTACCCGGCCGGCCACCGTGCCGTCCAGTTCTATGAGGGCCTGCTCTTCGGCTTCACCTATACCTTCTCCTCGAAGAAATAAATCCACTCCCGCCATGCAGGAGCGATTTGAAAAGATTTTGGAAGGACTGCTCTGCCAAGATGGCAGGGCGGTCCTTCTGGCTGTCAGTGGCGGCATCGACTCGATGTGCATGGCGGAGTTGTTCCGCCGAACGGGTCGTCCGCTGGTCGTCCTGCATTGCAATTTCGGGCTGCGGGGTGCGGAAAGCGACGCGGACGAGGCGTTCGTGCGGGACTGGTGCGAGGCCCGTTCCCTTCCGTTCGAATCGACGCGTTTCGATACGGCGGCCTATGCCGCGGAGCGGGGGATCAGCATCGAGATGGCGGCCCGGGATCTGCGGTACGCCTGGTTCGCCCGCCGGAGCGCCTTTTACGGGGATGCGCCGGTGGCTGTCGCCCATCATGCGGATGACAATGCCGAGACGTTGGTCCTGAACCTGCTGCGAGGAACCGGTCTGGAAGGAATCCGGGGCATGCGTGCGACCCGGCCGCTGCCGGGAGCGGGCAGCCTGATCCGTCCGCTGCTCACCTTCTCCAGGCAGGAGATCGCCGCTTTTGCGGCTGCCGAAAGCATCCCTTTCCGGGAAGACCGGACCAACGCCGGAACGGAATACCGCCGCAACAAGATCCGCCATCAGGTCCTTCCGGTTTTCCGGGAGATCAATCCGGCTTTCCTGGATGTCCTGGCCCGGGACATGGCCCATTTTGATGAGGCAGCGCGTTTGGTCGGAGCCTATTATGAAGAGCACATGGCACCGCTGGCGGCAGGAAACCGGATCCGTCTGGACGATCTCCGTGCAGAAAAGGAATGGAAGTATCTTCTCTTCCGTTTCCTCCGGGAAAGGGGATTTGCACCGTCCGTTCCAGAGCAGATCGCCGGGATGCTGGAGGAGAACCGGCCGACTGCCGGGCATTCTTTCCGGTCCGAGGGGTACCGGCTGGTCTTGACGGCGGATGCCATGGTCCTGGAAGAAAACGCGCTGGACGACGGCCTGCTGCATTGGACTGTTCCGGGGCCGGGAACCTATTTCTGCGGTGCGACGGCCGTAACGGTCAGCCGGGGTCCCGTCCCCGCTTCCGTCCGGTGTCCTGCCGGGACGGTCCTGCTGGATGCGGACCGGGTCCCGTTCCCGCTGACCCTGCGCCGCTGGCGGGCTGGGGACTGGCTCCGTCCGCTCGGACTGGACGGCCGCAAGAAAGTGAGCGACTTGTTCACGGACCTGCATCTCAACCTGCTGGACAAAGAGAAAGCCATCGTCCTGGTGCAGGACGACGGCTCTCATGTTCTTTCCGTCCTCGGTCTGCGCATTGACGATTCCGTCAAGGTGACCGGTCAGACGCAATCCGTTCTCCGAATCAGTATCGGATAGCCATTTCGTACGGCAGCCGGGCCATGAACCGGTCGTTCCGGTCGCCGTTCCAGTTCCGGAAAGCCTGGCCCACCGGAGCGAACGGCGTGCCGGCAAGGACCTCGTTGTCCTTGCCTTGGCTGGGGCTGAACATCTCCAGGAACTGTTCGGCGGGAGACAGGGCTTTCGGGTAACCGACAATCTGCCATTGGGTCAAGTCGGCGTCGCCGGCCATGCTTGCCGTGTATTTGATGGCGTCTTCCAGGGTGCCGATCTCATCGACCAGGCCGATGCCGAGGGCATCCGCGCCGGTCCAGACCCGTCCCTGGGCGATTTCGTCGACCTGCTCCGGGGTCATGTCCCGTCCGTCGGCGACGTTTTTCAGGAAGGCATCGTAGATGGTCTCGATGGAGGCCTGCATGTAGGCGGTTTCAGCCTCGTCCAGCGGTGCGAAGCCCGACATCATGGCGCTGTGCTTGCTGGATCCGACGGTGTAGACGCCGACCTTGAGCTTGTCCTTGAGGGTCTTGCTGAGGTCCGGAATCATGCTGAATACGCCGATGGAACCGGTCAGGGTGGTGCGGTCGGTGAAAATGTGGTCGCAGCTGTTGGAAATCCAGTATCCGCCCGAAGCGGCATAGTCGCCATAGGAAGCGATGACCGGTTTCTCGGCCCGGAGCAGGTCGATCTCCGTCTTGATCTTGTCGGAGGCGAGGACGCTGCCGCCCGGGGAGGCTACGCGCAGGACGACGGCCTTGACGGAGTTGTCCTTGCGGAGTTTCTCAATCTGTGCGGCAAAGTAATCGCCGGCAATCTGCTGGCGGCTGTTGCCTTCGACGATGTTGCCTTCCGCATACAGGACGGCGATCTTCTGTTTGGCCTTGGTGTTTGGCTTGACCTTCGCGGTGACATAGTCTGCGAAGGGGATCATCTTGACTTCTTCGAATTTGTCCACGACGGCGAGGGTCGCCAGTTTCTCTTCGAGCTGGCTCCGGGTCATCAGTTCATCCACCAGTCCGGCGTTGAGCATGTCCTGGGCCGTGACCAGGCTGAGCTCTTCGATGAGGGTGCTGAACTGTTCCGGCGTCATGTCGCGGCTCTCAGCGATTTCGGCGGCGAAGCTGTTCCAGATCGAGTTGATCATGACCTGGTTCTGCTCCAGGTTCTCCGGGCTGGGCTCGCCCTTGATGTAGGTCTCGCCGGCGGATTTGTATTTTCCGTGGCGGATCAGCTGGACGTTGACGCCCAGTTCCTTGAGCAGGTCGCCGAAGAAGACCATCTGGGTCCCGATGCCCGTGATCATCGGGCTGGCGCCGGCGTTGGCGCTCATGTAGATCTTGTCGGCGGCGGAGGCGAGGTAATAACTGCCGGTAGACGGACTGTCCGTCCAGGCCACGATGGCCTTGCCGCTTTGGCGGAAGTTGATCAGGGCCTTGCGGAATTCCTCCAGCTGTGACAGACCGCCGGAAGCGCCGTCCGGCTTGAGATAAATATACTTAACGGCCGGATCCGCCGCAGCTGCATTGACAGCCTGGACGGCATCCCAGAGGCCGACGGGGTGGGCCATGCTGCCGGAACCCAGAAGCAGGGAAGTCGGATCGAAACCCTGGGATCCGCCTTGTTCGCTGAGGGCGATGGTGGAAAGATCCATCTTCAGGACACCGGTGCGGGGAAGGACGGGCTCGCTGCCGCTGCCGGCCAGGGCCATGCTGCCGGCGCAGCCGACAAACATGAAGAATCCCAGGAAACTCATCACGATAAGGCCGCAGATGACGGCACAGACCATTTTGACAAATTCTTTCATATGTGCGTATTTGTTTGTTCTGTCTACAAATATAGAATTTTTTCCGAGATTTGTCCGGGTCCTCCTGCCCGTACCGCTTAAAATTGTTATCTTTGCAGTTCCATAACCGAACGAACATGGCACAGAAACCTTCCATTCCAAAGGGAACCCGCGATTTCGGCACGCAGGAAATGGCCGAACGCAACTACATTTTCGATACCATCCGCAGCGTGTACCGCACCTATGGCTATGCCCAGATCGAGACGCCGGCGATGGAGAATCTTTCCACCCTGCTGGGGAAATACGGTGATGAAGGGGACAAGCTTCTCTTCCGGATCATCAATTCCGGCGAACCGTTTTCCAAGGTGGACGTGCCGTCTTTCCTCCAGGAAGGGGGCGTCGACGACGCCGGCCTGGTCAAGGCCGTCTGTGAAAAAGGTCTCCGCTATGACCTGACTGTCCCGTTCGCCCGTTATGTCGTCCAGCACCAGAACGAGATTTCCTTCCCGTTCCGCCGGTTCCAGATCCAACCGGTGTGGCGGGCCGACCGTCCGCAGAAGGGCCGTTACCGCGAGTTCTATCAGTGCGACGCCGATGTCATCGGCAGCAAGTCCCAGCTCAATGAACTGGAATTGGTGCAGATCGTGGATACCGTGTTCACGATATTCGGCATCCGTGTCCTGATCAAAATCAACAACCGGAAAGTCCTGACGGGCTTTGCGGAGATCGCCGGTTTCCCGGACAAGGTGGTGGACATTACCGTGGCCATCGACAAACTGGACAAGATCGGGCTGGATGCCGTCAAGGAAGAAATGCTGGGCAAGGGCCTGACGGCGGAGGCCGTCGCGGTCATCGAGCCGATCCTCTTGCTGAGTGGTTCCACGGCGGAAAAACTGGCGACGATGCGTTCCCTGATGAGCGGACACTCCGCTTCCGGCATCGTGTCCGAAACCGGTCTGAAAGGCTTGGATGAATTGGAAGAACTGTTCGGCTACATCGACGCGGCCGGTATCAGCCAGGCCGTTGAAATCGACCTCTCCCTGGCCCGCGGCCTGAATTATTACACCGGTGCGATCTTCGAAGTCAAGGCGCTGGATTTTGCCATCGGCAGCATTTGCGGCGGCGGCCGTTACGACAACCTGACCGGGATCTTCGGCTTGCCGGACATGTCCGGTGTCGGCATCTCTTTCGGCGCAGACCGGATTTATGATGTCCTCAAAGGCTTGGACAAGTTCCCTGCCGGCCTTCGCTCCTCGACCCGCCTCCTGTTCGCCAACATGGATGCGTCGGTCCTTCCGTATCTGATCCCGATTGCGCGCCGTCTTCGTGACGAAGGCATTGCCTGTGAGATTTATCCGGATGCGGGCAAGTTGAAGAAACAGTTTGACTATGCCGACCGCAAGTCCATTCCGTTTATCTCCATCAACGGGACGGATGAGGCAGCAGCCGGCGTAATCGGTATCAAGAACCTCTCCACGGGCGAGCAGTGCCAGTTCGCCAAGGATGCCGTTTCGGAGATCCTGGCATTCCTGTCCTGACGGCTTTTCGGTCTGAAATCGCCCCTGGAAAGCAGGGAAATGGCAGTAAATGCGTCCTAAATGCAGAAAAATTTTGCATTTTTAGAAAAAAGACGTACATTTGCAGTCCAATAACATCGCGGGGTAGAGCAGTTGGTAGCTCGTCGGGCTCATAACCCGGAGGTCGGAGGTTCGAGTCCTTCCCCCGCTACTAAAGAGGAATTATCTAACGGATGATTCCTCTTTTTTGTTATCTTTGTTTCCATGCAACACAAGGTTTTAATACTGCCAGTTCTTTTAGCACTTTTCGTCTTTCTTTCTGCATGTTCAGTAATCAAGCACACAAAATCCGTGAGTGAGCAAGTGAACTCTAATGATTACATGGAGGACATGATTTCTGTTGAAGCGGCGAAGCGTGCGTTGGAAGATGGGAATGCAGAACTACTTTTGATTGGAGGGATTTCTCCGACAATTGTTATTGGTCAAGAAAAGTTCAAGAAGAAATATGGTATTGATTATTTTGACTTTGGTGACTTACCTTGGTTTTCAAATGAGGAGATTGCCCGCTGGAACTGTGTTATATTTGAATGGTTGAATGAGCATTATGGTACCAGATGGCAGAGAGATGTCAGAACAGATGTAATTGGATTCAAGGATTGGGTCCACCATTCACGCAAAAAAACAGAGTGAGGATAAATCGAAAGATTTGTCCTCTTTTTTGTTTGTGTCGGAATAAATAGTATCTTTGTGTCGGAATAAATGTCGGGATAACTGACGGAACAAATGACGGAATAAACCATGTATAAACCTCCTTTCACCGTATCGGCCAAGGCCATCAATCTGATTGCGATGATCTCCAGTCAGCTGGAAAGATATGCAATCCGGATGGAACAGGAGGACACCTTGCGGCTCAGGAGGGCCAACCGGATCAAAACCATCCATTCTTCCCTGGCCATCGAGGGCAACACCCTGTCTGAAGGTGAAGTCCAGGCCGTCTTGGAAGGCAAGAAGGTGGTTGCACCGTTGAAAGAGATCCAGGAAGTCAAGAACGCCATCAAGACCTACGAACTCTATCCCAAACTCAATCCCTTTTCCATCCAGGACCTTTTGCTGGCCCATGGTACGATGATGTCCGGCCTTGTCTATGAAGCCGGGATGTTCAGAAAAGGAGGCGTCGGGGTTTTTGACGGAGACAAGCCCATCCATATCGCTCCCCCGGCGGACAGGGTCAGGGACCTGATGAGCGACCTTTTCGGATGGCTGGAGAATGCCGATGACCATCTGCTCATCCGGAGTTGTGTCTTCCATTACGAGTTTGAATTCATCCACCCCTTCGCCGACGGGAACGGAAGAATCGGCCGTCTCTGGCAATCTCTTATCCTCGGCCGGCTGAATCCGATTTTCGAGCATCTTCCTGTCGAGAACATGGTCTATTCCAGCCAACAGGCCTATTACCACGCCATCAACCGGAGTTCCGACCTCGGCGACAGTGGCCCTTTCATCGACTTCATGCTGGAAGAGATCCTGAACGCACTCGTT
>Ga0256405_10004734_pt1 | contig 24881 bp, 43 predicted proteins | sample RumenRJG_02DNA_FD_189096 | JGI IMG/M metagenome (GOLD analysis project Ga0256405, IMG submission 189096) | Bovine rumen microbial communities from Lethbridge, Alberta, Canada - RJG_02 | ecosystem: Host-associated > Mammals > Digestive system > Stomach > Rumen | place: Canada: Alberta... | reverse complement strand
AATATAAATACAGAATTATTTGATGGACCTTCGCCCTACTACCGATTACCTTCAACCATATTCATACACAAGCTACGCATGGTCTGAGCTTATACCCGTCGATATAACGCTTCCTTGCGCATTAGCTTACAGCTAACTTTCGTCTTGATGGGATTGTTTACCCACAACTTTCAGGAGACTTTCAGAAATATATTAACATCTGTTAAGATTTTACTATTCTTAAAAGTCCAATATCTTTTCATTAAAGCCTTTGCAGTTTTTCCCTACTCGCACCCTGGTCGAACCTTATACTAAGATTTCTCTTATTCAACTGCACAACTAACTGGATTATTGGCATTTCCAGACTCTCACGCCTTGCCACAGATCGCGGTTTTCTGGATTCGGCTATGCTATTCACATAGCTTTCTATTGTTCCAGCGGTTCTCGGGTTATTTTGGTTGCGATAACCTTAGCACAATATCTTTCCTTTCCCCACTTGGGTTCGCTTTCTCAGTCACCTTTGAAAACGCGGTCCTCTATCCGCAGGTATCCCTACTTCGTTCCGAGCCGAGCCTCACTTCGATATTTCTTAGCCCGCAAGTCGATTGCGGTCATACACTAAGGTATCAAATACTTGTATTTATATTTTAGAACTTAATTTTGTATATATATTATACAAAAAAATTTTTTAATTGTCAAAAGGATCAACTTCAATAGAAAATCTATATCCCAAAGCATAAAGCACATCTTCGGCTGACAGTTTTGGTGCTTCTGCTATTACTTCATTAGTATCTTCATTAATCAACCATTCATAATCATCATTCACAGAAACTTTCAATTTTACATGTTCAACCATTGAAATATCTCCTTTCTTTTTAAATTACAAGATACATAATATACGGATTTGAACCGCTTCGACCTGTTGTTCAGACAAGTTGTGTAACCAAAACACTTTATAAAAAATTTGCTGTATGTATCTTTATTTTCTATAATAATTATAACAAATTATTTTTAAATTTTCAAACAAACTTTTCTCTTAAAAATTCTCTCCAACAATCTTCACATGACCAATCATCATCTGTACAACCCCAATCATAATCTGTAAAATCAATGTCAGGGCATAAATTATGCGGACAACTACCCATATATGGAGCGCAAAGCTGAGACAATTTATCATATTTTTCTTCTGGAACAAATTCAGTATGTTCTTCCATTGAATCAATAATATTGATAATTGAATGTGCTTTACAATCAAAACAATCTAATGGATGAAAATTTTTAGATTTACGACAAGGTTGACAATATTGTTCAATCTTATCTTCTAATTCAGTTTTATTAATTAAAATCATAATATTTATTCCTTTTAATTTACGAGATACAGAATTTAAAGGACTTGAACCTTTTCGTTTATGTCTACAAATAACATTTACTTATCCATTTTATAATTGCTGCATGTATCTCTATGGTGGCGAGGGTTGGAGCTGCCCCAACCGAGTTTTTCAACAACAGATTTACAGTCTGCCCCGCTACTACTTACGGTATACCTCGCCTTATAAAACGGCCTCTCTTTTTTCCTAAATAAACCAGCGATCGCTTGCACTCTGGAGGGTTCGGCCGCATAGCCCTTATGGTGGAGCCAGACGGCTATGCTCCGTCCACCTCCCGCTTGCAAGGCGGGTGCTCTGCTGAATGAGCTATGGCCCCAGACGTCTGGCAGTTTTTATATATATAGAATCTGCCAATCTATCAAACAGTTTGTCGTAACTCTGTTGGTACTGTTAAACCTCAACCAGGTACGTTCGTCGTACACGAAATCTTGTGAAGCCATATAGACCGCACAAGTCCAGCCCATTAGTAGCTGTACGTCATATCCAGTTTTCTGGCCTTACCCTGGGTTGAATGGCAGCTACGACGGGTACTGCCCCCGCTATTTCGTGCGTGACAGGCACGCGGCTCGACTATTCTGCCCCCGTAGCTAAACTATCCTATAAAAAATATTTTTTATAAAATTCAAGACACTAAATCCAATACAAGCTATTCATGGCGCTTATCGAGGGAATTGAACCCGCGTAAAAAATTTGCTGTTAAAGTGTCTTCTTCTTTATGGTGCTCTAGACTGGATTTGAACCAGTAAAACACGATATCTAAAACCGCTGTCTTTACCAATTTGACTACCAGAGCAAATGAAGGATGGATCACTACTCCTATTTCTATAACTGTCCTTCACAGCTATAATAAGTTCTTTAGAAGCGATTACTTATACCCCGCCGGCTTTTTCGATAAACCATAACGATTGCTTTCACAGTCGTGAACTGCCTTTCACTTATCGTTCAGCGCAATCATCATTCTGAACTCGGTTTCCCAATTCGGTTTTGCTCCCGCATAAGCCAAGACACTACGCGTTCTTGTTGCGCATAGTTTTACCATCCTACTACAAAGGCTGGCGGCCCGTGTAGGTTTCGAACCTACAACCCCTCGGTTATGGTGCTGGATATGAGTGTTGCACTCAAATAAAAACCACTGGGCATCCAGTACAGCCGAGTGCTCTACCGTTGAGCTAACGGGCCATAAAGATTACCTCGTGATTACGAAGTAATCACAAGACAGCTAATTCCTTTTAATTACCTATTGTAATGGCTGAAATTACAACTTAGCGGTGGCTTACAAATTAGAATCACTATAAAATAAGCGTTTTCTCATAGCACTGTATCATAAATTACAGTAAAACATTTTCCTATTATTCTTGTTCAATAACAGAATTGCAGTTCAGCTGTCTTATTTATTTTCTATATATATTATAATAAATTATTTTTAAATTTTCAAATTGGTGTATTCATTTAGAAAAATACTTATGACAATTTAAAAACTTTTGTCCAAAGAAAGGATATCTTCCCTATAATTCCCTACTTTTATAGGGAAGATATTCATACAATGACCGACATAGAGAAAAAGAAGAAAAGTAATCTATATGTCGAAATGGTGCGGACGTCGGGACTTGAACCCGCATCTGACGATTTGGTGTAGATAATAAGATTTGAACTTATCCCACTGGCAGGGTTTTAGCCTGCCAAAAGTGCTAACCACTACACTATATCTACATAAGTCGCCGGCTCTAACCAATTGAGCTACATCCACATAAATGGTAGGTGTATAACCGCAAACTTAACCTACTCTCGCCTCCCGCGGGCCGGCAAGTTTTGTTTTTACGGATTCGCATGGGTTTATCGTCTCCATACCGACCGTAGGCTCATATGTCCTACATCAATTATCCAGTTTACTCGATCAAGCCATATTTCCCCCATTGGGTGGATTTATTTTTGGCTCATCCCATAAGTCTTTATCATGACCTCAACCTATGGCGACTGACGAAGGGACAGGCTACCACTGCCCGAGCTGGACTTTTGCTTTATAACTTACTTATTTCCCCGTAGGGCGGTCAAGTTAAACCGCTTTGCAAAGTTGAAGGTTATCTATTCCTTAACGTAGAATCTAACCTATCTTAAACGAACACGTACAGCTACCGTTTGGTTTGCCTTTTGAAACCACTTCTCTACTACTGTAATCATCTGTGAAAAGTCAGGGTTTCTGGTTTTTCTCGTCGGTAAAACCCATAATGCGGACGCACAAAGGATTGATACTTTCAGGAGGGGGCCTATGTCCTCGGATTTCTCTCTCACTTTCTATATATATTATAATAAATAATTTTTAAATTTTCAATTATTTCCTCTTATAATATTTATCCCAATGCTTATTTAAATAGTCATCTAATGACATTTTATCTCGATAATATTTATCCCATATTTTAGTAGCGCCAATTATTGATTCATAGAAAACCCAATCATGGATATTCCATGTCTCAAAAAATTTTCTATAATGCCTACCATCGAGCATTAATGTGTCTCTATATCGAGGAGACGCATTATAATATCTCAATTCTTTAGTGAGTTGATTATCACGCCGCCGCACTAATCTATTTGCCATTCTTTTGGTATTTTTAGTAGTTCTACGTCTACCATCTGTACAAAAAGGGTTCTTTTTATAACTGCGCGACATTATAATTCTTCAACTCCTTTAATTAATATATCCATCCATTTTAACATTCCATCTTTATCCATATGCTTATGTGCCCAATTAAAAATTTCAATTTCATGTTTCATGGATTGTAAATATTTAATTACTTTATCTTTTTCCGTTCTATCTTCTTGGTATGTCATAGACCAAGTTCTTTAATCATTTTCCTTACATTATCAAGTTCATCTTGCGTAATTTCCGCAGGCTTAAATGTGTCAGGAGTTCCATAATTTCCTACTGGAAAACCATCATTCGCATTAGTAGTTGCGGTTGCGAATGGAGTTTTAGGACAAGTCATAGCAATAGCAACTTGAACCATTTCTCCATCTTCTTCTGCTTGAACATAAATCTTTTTTGTAGAAGTATCTACGCCAACAAAATCTTTTCCAAATGCTTCACGAAGTTTATCTTCTACTGCCTATTTAGCAACAGCGCCGCGTGCGATAAGTCATCATTCCTTTTTTCTTATTTTCTATATATATTATATTATATTATTTATAATTTTTCAATATTGTTGCCATGCCGTTCCAGGTCAATCCGGACGGCATTTACTAGATTATACCGTCCGGATTAAGCGCGAAAACCGCATTCAAAAATTCCAAAGTCATTTTTTATTTTACCCATCGGTCTGTGCGAGCGTGAAGGCGGCAATGACCGCATAGGCAAAAAAACTCTTGATAGAAATATCAAGAGTTTTTTATATCATCAAGCGATCGTATAGACCACAACATGGCGAGGCTTACCGCCATCTTCTCCACCAATAGTTGCCTCTGCCTTTACCACTCTGCCATCTTCGGGCTTAGACAGCGCAGTAAGACGATAGCCAACCTTACCAACCGTGGTTTCAACACCCATATCCGCAAGTGCCGCCACCACATCTTCACGGCTCATGGGCTGGTCGGACAGCACCTGGAGCACCTGCTCAGTAAGAGCGTCTCCTTCAGCCCTCTTCTTCGCTGCCCTAATTTTAGCGGTTTCATTCCGCTTATCCAGCTGAGCCAGCTTCTTTTCCGCAAACTCTCTCATGACATCAGCATCAATAGTGCCATCAATCATAGCATGATAAATGTCTCTTTCAGTAATCTTTGTAGCCATAGTAGTTGTTCAACCTTTCAAAAAATTTATTTTTTTTTATCTCTTTTTTACAAGTATATTATAATAAATAATTTTTATAAATTCAATTAATCATCGTCATTTTCTTCTTGATAAAGAGGGTTCATATCAGTATCGTAAAACACTGTATCCAAGTAATCTACTGCCATATCGGACAAATATTTAGGACGAGGATATACATCAAATGCGTTCATAAACTGACTTACGCACCCGTCATTGACCATATCAAGAGTAACCGCATAAATATCATAGGTGTTATAATAGCCTTCCATTTTAATCTTTTTAGGAGGCGCACTAAAGACCTTCTGATATTCCCAATTATCTTCTGGCTCATAAACACACATTGTATAATTATCATCAAACACAGGTTTCTGACAATCATCATAACCATAGAGAAGTTTTACTTCTGTGATATTATCAGACAGATGATATTCATCAGTTAAACTATCAGCAATACAATTATCGCAATAACAATTTTCACAATAGTAGTCATCAATATCTTCAATATAATAACTACCATCTTCATCAATCACTTCGCCACAACAAGCACATACGCGAACATAGTCGCAATGATCACAGAAAACCATATTACTCATATGTTCTCCTTCATAAGGCTGACCGCAGCACATACAAGTAGCCTGCCCGCCATAAGGAACTTCAATGAAATAACTCCAATTATCAGAGTTAAAACTTTTCTGTTCAGTATGTCTATATTTATCACTAAACAGAACTTCCTTATTAATACGCCCACGATGTACTTTCAGTGTTCCCATATCATTATACATATACTGAGTAGGATCAAAACTGAAATACATCTTATCGCCATTGTCAAGAGGAATTTCTCCTTTGACGTTCTGCTCTTCTGCTTCATAAGTCCAGCCCAAGTTTTTTGCGGCCAGCTCTTTAATCCACATAAGTGCAGTATTAGTCAAATTTTCATCTTGAAAACAGTAACCTTTAATCTCATTGATAATACCTTCTTGAACAATAAACAGTTCTCTCCACTGTTTGCTATTCCAAGTCCAGTCATCAATTTTATATTCATGCGCAGGATTATGAAGATATGCTTCAATAATATAAGGAGAATTCATACACTCAACAGTTCCCGCACGAAAATCGCCATGCGTATCCTGTTCAGAATATTTATTAGTCCAACGCATACAACTCTCCCAATTGTTTGCGTTATCACTCATTGTCATATAATCAAGAGGATGAATAGAAAGGCAAAGTTCTCCATCCATTTTCTTCTGATTAAGTTGCATAGAATGCCAAGTGCGAAAAGCATCATAGAGATCTTCGGGGCCATTAAACTCTTCTACAAAACGATGAAGTATCTTCATAGGTTTCATACCTTTAAACATCTTCATCTTTTTACCCGAAGGAAATACAATAATTACATCATCATCCTGATAAGCATTACATGCCAGAACATAAGGATCAAAACAAGTACCAGGATAACTCCAAGGCGCAAACCAATGGAGATCTTTTTTACTACCATCAGGATTAAGAATTTCAATGGTATTACCAGCGGTGCGTTTCAGTGTCCATTCCCACCAATGCTGAAAAGCAGTAAAGGCAGGTTCATTCGTATGCTCACGAATAACTTTACTAAGTCCTTCAGTCTGCGCTGTATAGGTATAAGGACGCCGCAAAATAAGTTGATTATCCATCAACTTCAAAAGAGTTTTTTCTTTCTGATTAGCCCACTCACTAAGAACAGATTCAAGTCCAGCCCAACAATTCCAATCCATCATGTCAGAACGACTAGGTCCAAACCAATGGATATACTGCTCAATTTTCTTTTTATCTTCTTCTGGAATCAAATCAAAAATCTTAGACAAAATAAATGACCTCTTTTCTTAACTTTCTATATATATTATAATATATTATTTTAAAAAATTCAATTGACTGAGCAACTGTCACATTGCTCAGTCAATTTTTTTATCACTCATCTTTGTCTTCAATGCCAGCGCCATATGTTGCGTGTCTTTTATTGAAAGCTTTTGTAAATTCTTTTTTCTTGTCCTTTTTGTTCATCATTGATAGCATCAGCAATGCACTCATATCACTTCCACCACAAAGGGCCATCATCATCATTGGGTCCATATCTTTTATATTACCACTCAGGGCAAGCATAAGTCCAAGGTTATTATTATCTTTACCCATCAGCATGAAAGGAAGGAGATTGCCGAAAGGATTATCTTCATCTGCGGCCGGCATGAAATCTGTAAGGGTCACAATCGCGGTTACGAAATCAAAACCGAAAGGAGACTGCGCAGGAAGAATAGTAATTTCAGTTCCTTCATAAGGATTAATTACTGTAAAACGTCCATTATTAATTGCTTCAACAAATACAGGCGTTGTATTGTGAAGAATAATATCGCCAGGTTTTACGCTATTTACAGCACGAGGAATTTTATAAAATACTTTTGAAGATTCAATATCAACATTGATTACATCAACATCCATCAAACGATCAGTCGTCTTATTATATGAAATCCATTTACCTGCTTTATTTTTAATTGCCATGCCATATGGAGAGAGACGAATGGAACTAGTATTATAAGGACCAAAACTAAAATCAGTTGTCATATTATTTTTTTCCTTTTCTTTATCATATTCTTTTAAAATTTCTCTTATTTTATCTTCTGTAATATTACCAATCATAGATACTCCATAATCATATGGTTGATAAACCCATTCAGCACTATTTATTGCTGTAGTGCCATATGTATAAGTAAGATTATCACTAGTAATCGCATTAGCGTTAGTAGTAATAGCATTAGTATCAGCAGTATTAACAGTATATGTATTTGAAGTTACAGTATTTGTTTTTACCATATCTGTATTATCGCATAATTGATTTTCCTAAATTTTTTTATATAAAAATATTGCTAAATTAAAATTACTTAATGTACCAATGAAATGCTAATTATCCCAAATATTTATATCTATACTTTTAATTTCAATACTTATTATTTCTGGTATTTCAGTTGTTTTCCATACTTTATAAAATTTTTTAATATCTCTTCCTTCATCAGTATTATCAAACTAACATACTGGACTTAGATACTCAAGGGCACATTCTTCTTGTCTTTTACGAACATATTCTGTTAACCAAGCATCAAAATCTTCTGATTTTATTTTATATTTTGCATTCAATACAATTATGCGCTCCTTTCTATTAAACTTTTCTATATATATTTTATTAAATTAAATTAAATTTGTCAAAAAATAAAATATACGCGAACATTACTAATAATGGAATATTCGCGCATATCCTATTTAAATAAACTCGCCAAGCTCTTTTATAATTTTACATCTCGTAAGGATACTCTGCTTATTGTTACGATAAATAGTATGCTCTTTCACAGTGCCAGCAATAAGATACCGATGATCTTCTTCAATATCCTGACTGGTCTGAGTTGTCCAGGTCAGAATATCTCCTTCATCATCTTCAAACATAAACATAGTAGATTCACCATAAGAGTTCATAAAATGAAGAATACGAGTACAATTCAGTTCAAGAGTTACGCGTTCTTTAATAGATCCAACCCACTCACTCTGACCAGGGTCATAGATAAGAGTCTCAACATATGCGGCAACCTCTTCCTCAGAACGGAAATGATCGCCTTCCTCATTACAAACATTCTCCCACATCAGCTTAACAGGAGTAACTCCGGCCGGCAGAGGCTGAGGCATTTCAATATCCGAAGGCAGATACCAACCAAGCATTCGCGCATATCTAGTGGGCTGCTCACGGAACCAATCCAGAGCCGCATAAGTATCGCCCTTAAACAGCCAAATGAATCCTTGCTCACCAAAACCGAAAGTTTCTCTCTGGCTCTTGGCTTTTTGAATAACTTTCACTTCGGGATTATACTTACGGTATTCAGCTTCACTATATGCCCGCACCTGCTTGGCAGAACCATTCTTCATGCGAACCTTAACATATGCTTTACCACCAATAGTATATACATCCGAAATTTGCGAGAGTCCCTGATAAGATTTTGCAACCAAAGCTTCACCCATAATTCATAATCCCCTTTCTTATTTTCTATATATATTATAATAAATTATTTTTAAATTTTCAATAAAAAAAAATAATAGCGATACTTATTCAGTATCGCTATTATTATCAATTGTCAACATAATTCCTGTTTCATTTCCTAACATTGTAGTAGGAAGTTCACCAGTCCACTGTTTAATCCAATAATAATTAATTAACTCTGGGGTAAGTGCCTCAGCAATTCTTTGATTCATCTGAGCTTCACGTTCACCTGCATAAAGACTTGCTTCTGCCTGAATCTGGACAACTTCAAGATCTGCATTTGCTGCGATAATTGCCTGTTTTGCTTCTGCTTCGGCAGTAATAATAGCACGATCTGCGCGGGCCTGTTCTTCCATTGTTTGCTGAGCCTGTTCAGTTTCTGCTTTTAATTTATTCTGTGCCGCAACCTGCTTAGCCTCGACAGCATTTGTAAAAGCATCTGTAAAATCCAAATCTTCAATTGATGTACCAACAATTTCAATATTATATTTAGTCAAAAGTGATACAAGAATCTCTTCAATTTCAATTGCCAATTTATCACGATTATTAATTAGGCCTTCTGCCGTGTAATGAGCAGTTGCTGTTTTAACAGCTTCGCTAATATTAGGAGCAATAACAGTATTAAAATATTCTTTACCAATTGTACGATAAATTGTCATTGCGTCATTTTTACTAATTTGATAATTAACTGTATATACAACAGCAGTTTCTTGAATATCTTTTGAAAAAGCATTCATATTAACTGTTTGCTTCTGAATTCGATTATCCATTTTAATTACATTTGTAAAAGGATTTTTAATATGGAAACCACTGTCTAGTGTATAGTCAGCAACTTTACCAAATGTTACTGGAACACCAGTAAATCCAGCTGGGACAGAAGTAAAGCATGATGACAATAGCACAATTATAATTACTATTCCAATTACACATCCTATAATTCTGCCAATTCGAATATTACTACCATACTCTGATTTCTTTACAAAAAATGACATATTTTTATTTTCCTTTCTTTATTTACTTTTTGGTACTTTTTCAATTACTACATATTCCTTAAACCAATAACTAATGAGTCTTTTGGCTTCCTTATATGCTTCATCAACAGGAAAACCATAATGATTTGTATTATAAACAAATTCATAATAGAAGGCTTCCATATACAAATCAAACAGGATCTCCTGAGCAAGCATCAAATCATCTGTCGCATATTCAACTTCATTTGCATCATAATCAATAATTAAATAAATGTAATCCATAAAATACCCCTTACTTATTTTCTATAAATATTATAATATATTATATTTAATTTTTCAAATAAGGAACTTTTACAATGTTAAAGAGACTCATATACTCATGAATACGCTGTGTAAGAACTTCATCAGGAATATTAGAATAATTTTTTCTATCCTCTATAATTTCATCATAGAGAGAAAGTAATACTTCTTCTAAAACTTCATGACTATCTGATACAAAATAAATAATTGTATCAGTAGTTTCGGCTCGTTTTTCTAACTTTATTAATACATACATCATAGAATGGGTACCTCCTGAATATCAATATAATTATTGTAATATCTTATGAGATAATCCCAATTGTCATTCGCAAATACATAAGTATCATGATTAGGATGCTCCATATCAATCCAATGATTATCAAGTCCTAATGACATTTCATGTTGATAATCTTCCATGAACATATCACACATTTGCTCTTCAAGGTCTGCGCGAGAATTAGAAGCATAAATTACATCTGCAGAGTCAACATCTATCATTACATAAATTTTATTCGCCAAGTTTATGACCTCTCTTTCTTGCTATTTTAGTTTGTCTATCAATTGTTTGTCTATGAATGTCTTGGCATTCTTTTAATTTACCAGATTTTATAAATTGATTAAAATTAATAGGAGAATATCCAATAACATCAGCACAAACGTTCATTTTTCCATAAGTAAAATGAGGTCCATTATGATTATGTCCATGAATATTAAATGCATAAGGAAATTGAATTGGTTCATGAGAAAGAATAATACGAGGATGAATAATTAACATTCCTTCATATACTTCATCAAATATCCCATTAAAATTTTCTAATCCAGGTTCATGATTTCCTTTAATTAAAATTTTATAACCTTTTAATTGAGAAACAAATTCAGGTAATCCAGCATCTCCACAGATAATCAGAGTACCATTTCGTCCTACTTTCTTGTTGATCTCTTTAATCATTTCTTCAGCCGCAGGACGATTTGGATATGCTTGCCGCAAATCTTCATCCTCGCCAAAGTGGAGATCAGATATAATCCATATAGCATTTTTTTTAGACCAATGTTGAAATGGCTTGTATAAAGAATTAATCATCTAAATAAATCCTATCCTTATCTGGAAAATATTCATGAAATATATCAGTAATATATTCGTTAATCCAATTCTCAGGCGTCAAATTATCTGGTTTCATAAGAACATATGACTCACCAGGACTGGTTCTTACAATATCCATGTAATTAAATAAAGCATCTTGCCATCTACTAAAAGCATATGGGTGTCCTTTAAAAGTATCATATTCCCTATTAAGAAAAAGGATAAAATTATATATATTCATATGAATTTCTGTCCAATATTTAGGAAGCAATATTATCAACCCTTTCAAATTTATTCTTTATATTCTTAATATGAACAATTTCAATCCATTTACTTCTTGCATTCGCGCATTCTTCCATCTTTGGAGGCTGAAAAAACGTAAACATATTCTTCATATGTTCTGCGGGAATTTTTCTTGCGCGCTGTTCATTATTCTTCAAGCAAGTAGTCATTGGCGCATCAATCCAAACAAGATAATGTTTGAAACTAGGAAACCAATTCAGGAATTCATTTCTATCATCAACTGTTGGAGCATTCGTATCGACAATAATATCCTGCCCAGCAAGTTCAGCGAGATGAATCTGACGCCAGAATGTCATCCATACATCGAACTTGTTTTCATGACTATATGGGTCTCCATTAAAAGTGGCATACATATCATCAATAGAAAGATAACGAAAACTAGTTTTCTTTGCAAAATCTTTCGCATAATAACTCTTACCGCTACCTGGATGGCCGCACATGAGAACCATTCTTGCCATTTAAATCATCTCACTTTCAAGGATATAAACATATAGATTATACCATTCAAGGGTGCGATCCCAAGCATCTTTGGCTGCTTCAGCAGGCTCCATAAAATCAAGAACATCATTAAATTCATACCAAAGGTCTGCCATAAAAGAATCACAAATACATTCCTGAATCAAAGATTCGTCAGTAGAACTATAAACAATTTCAGTCTGATCTTCGTCATTAACAAAATGATACATCTTCATTACTCAATCACCTTATATGTATGAATCCAAAAGTCACCGCACCAAAACTCGTTAAACATATCTTCATCCCACTGTTCCACCATCATATTAGCGCAATCTTCACCATAAAACTTTTCCAAAGTAGTCATCTCATCATCAATCATAATCTCATCTTTTGGATTAATCCAATGACGACTAAAAAGATAATTTACTGCTGCTTTATAAGTCTTTGCAATACAAATAATATTAATATCTGGACTGGATGCGATATAAACTTTCATTATTCAATCTCCTTCTTTTTAATCAAGAGTCCTCCAAAAATAAGTCAGTTCATCACCAGTAAGATTTTCAAGCCCATAATCATATGCCAAATAAAAAAGATCAGCATAAAAATCTGAGAGTTTTCCAAAACCATTGTCATGATGATACCAACTCTTCCAATTAAGAACCATTACAAATTCAGTAAATTCTTTATAACTATTTTTGTACTGTTCGAAAGCAGAATTATAAAATTCTTCAATCTTGCTTATATCCTGAAATTGGTCAATATTAGTAAAATCAGACCAGAGAGTTGTAATTGGTGAATATTCAGTTACTTCACACATTCTATTAAAATAATCCATATATATTCCTTTCTTTTGAGAAGTGCGGCTTTCGCGCTTAATCCGGACGGTGTAATCTAGTAAATGCCGTCCGGATTAACCTGGTTCGCGCATTTTATCCAACAAATTCCACAGCTTCAATTCTTATTCCATGTATATAAGTCCAAAAGTTATCATCCCATGCCCATTTATATGCTTCTTCATATGTGTAATGATGCGGTTCACTGTCCAAATAATAATTATAACAGAAATCAATATATACAGCATCTTCAAAAATAGTAAGCAACCATTCCATCATGTCTGTCATATTAGAAGCGCAACAAATTACATCATCGCTATCAACATCAATCGCTACATAATAACAATCCATTACCACACCTCTGACATATAACTATTTGCGCGAATAATTGAACGCATTTTTTCTCTACCAACACTATTACCACTATGAATATGTACATCAATATCAAGATCGCGCATTTTACCAAGATGTACGTATGATTCAATAGTAGTCAGAACCTTATCAAATGTTTCAGGTTGACCAGAATCATAATCCATTTCAAGAAAGTAATGACGACCGCCAGCTTTATATCTTTTTCTAAAAGCCTTAATTGCTTCATCAGGCGTGCGGCAAATAATATCATACTTTTCTACTGGAGTTCTTTCATCGTCAATGTAAATTCTATACATATAATCAACCTTCTTTTTAATATTTTTCAAATTTATCAAGCATTTGCTGATATTGCTTTACATGATTATGAGTTACTCTACCTAAAAATGTTTCTTTTCCATCTACTTCTTTAATATATATTCGCGCAATATCAGTTGTTACAGACTGCCGACCTCGCGGGCATGTTATCTTTTTTGCATTCTCTTCAATCTGCTTAATATCAATCGTATTAAGTTCCATACGTTTTTCAGAACTAATAATAATGAAGATCGGCATATTGTTTTTAAGTAATGGTTTAGTATTTATAATACTACCACACCAATCTACAAAATATTCTTCATGAACGTCTGTAACTATTAAGTGAGTTTTAAGTTTTATTTCCTGCATAAATTCATAAAAAAATCAGAAATATCACTATTAATTTCTCTTTTGGTAATATCCTCACTTCGAGGAGCCTCTTTCGACATATGATTAGGATTTTGTCGTTTCCAACATCCTAAAAAATGTTTCGCTATATCCTCTTCTTTTTCAAAATGTTTTTGACAAGTCGGACATATAATCATTTTCGCATCTCTTTTTTCTTATTTTTTTATTTTCTATATATATTATATTATATTATTTATAATTTTTCAATAAAAAAATCCCAGAATCTTAATTCTGGGATTTTTTCAAGAAAGGAATTAATTACTCTTCAACAAACTCTGTAGCGTAAAGAGTCACGCTCTTAGTTTTACCATCCTCGCCAGCCACACGGCCCTTCGCCTTAGCAATCTGGCCATTCGCAACCAGCTTATTCAGGCGAGCACCGACCTTACCCTCGGTGACATCGAAGCCCTCAGCGATCATGGCTGTAGTAATCTGCGCACGAGTCTGAGCCTCGTCAGTGATGAAGCCGAACACAGCCTCCATCAGCTGATCGCCCTCGGCCTTCTTCTTAGCCGCACGGATCTTCGCAGACTCATTCCGCTTATCCAGCTGGGCGATCTTCTTCTCGGCAAAAGCCTTCAGAACATCGGTATCAACAGTGCCATTCAGAATGGCGGTGTAAATGTCGCGCTCAGTAATCTTAGTGTTAGTCATAGTATGCACCTCAATCAAGTATTTTTTACCGCACCACTTATGGTTTTTTATTTTTGCTCTTAACTATTGCTTTAACCGAGTTGTTTAGCGGGAGTGTCTAGCAGGCGCTGCTTCTCACTTCACTCCACTATCATTTATCTCGGGAGGGGTGCTAACCCGACCCCTCTTTCACAGTTTGGGCCGCAAGAACTTTTTTTGAAGTTCTCTTTTCTTTATCTTACGTATATATTATATTAAATTATTTCTAAAATTTCAATTGCGGGATCAAATTGCCTTGGGGTGGGAAGAGTATTAACGCCACCCCAAGGACTTGGGAAGGGGCTTAATTACTCGGCGTCGAAAGCCAGAGCGTAGAGGGTCACACTCTTGCTCTTGCCGTCCTCACCAGCAACGCGACCCTTAGCCTTCGCGATGCGGTCTTCGGCCACCAGCTTATTCAGTCTGGCACCGACCTTGCCTTCGGTCACATCAAAACCTTCGGCAACCAGCTCAGCGGTGATCTGAGCGCGGGTCTTGGCTTCGTCGCCAATGTGATTGAACACAGTCTCAACGAGAGCATCACCCTCGGCACGCTTTACAGCGGCTCTCCGCTTGGCGGACTCATTCCGCTTATCGAGCTGGGCCAGTTTCTTCTCAGCGAAGGCCCGCAGGGCGTCAGCATCAACGTTGCCATTCAGGATGGAATTGTAAAGGTCTCTCTCAGTCAGCTTGTCAGTCATGGTATACACCTCAGTTTAAGATTTTTTTCATTACACTTGGAGTTTTTATTTTTGCGCTTAGTTATTTTTTTTACGAGGTTCCTTAGCGAGAGTGCTTAGCAGTAATCGCTTCTCTCTTCCACTCTTCTACCACCATATCCTCGACTCTTTTTTTCTCTCTCACTTTCTGTATTTATTATATCAAATAATTTTTTAATTTTCAATTACTCGATCTTTTTAACAGTCAGTGTGTCGAACGATTTTTTTAACTTTTTTTATGTCTCTCTCAACCTTACATATATATTATATTAAATAATTTTTATATTTTCAATTGAGAGATTTTTTATCATGGCACTCGTCAATCGTGTCGAACGATTACTTATTGGGTCAGAGCCAATCGTGCAGACCGCTACACCAGACGAGTATTTCTTATTTCTTACTTTCTATATATATTATAATAAATTATTTTTAAAAAATAAAATTGGGTAAAAAAATTCCCAGCCAAATTTTTAATTGGCTGGGCGGTGGGATGTGCGCATAATCGGGGCAGCGAGCGCATACCCTAATGTTTCACCATCTATAATCATGTAATGTAAGTCCTTTTTTAAGCAAGACTTCTTGCTGTTGTGGGGTGGGGTAATGCACACCTAAATAATCATATTGCGGCAAATCTTCATTATATTTATCAAGATGAAGTATACGCATATTTATAGGGTTTTCATATATTTTAATCCATCCTTCATCCTCTAATTCTGAGGCATCTCTTTGAAGGACATGATCTTCCAAATACATATGATCCATTGGGGTGCACCCATAGAAAATGCCGTCTGGCGCAAGCCATCCAGTAATTTGAGTATCATCTCGTATGGTATATTTTAAAACGTCATCCCAACTATCTGCTGTAAAAAATTCATTAAGTGGATGCTCTTTATAATCATGATGCCCACCAAAACGATTATAGCAAATATCATTTTCATATTCCCAAATCCCATTATATACATCTTTTTGACTTGGATAATCTACAAATTCACGCACAAAAATCATTAGTAACTTACCTATACAGATTGAAATACATTTTCTATACTTCCATCATCAAGTATTTTCCAGCCATCTTTAGTATAAATACATGATGTTCCTGAATTAGCAAGATAATATATATCTCCAATTTCATTACCACCTATTGGTAAATCATTAACCATTCCATAATAATGGCAATGTTTTAATCCATAAATGTTTCGAAGATTTTCTTCACTAATAGGAGCATTAGTATTTTGATATACAGGTGGTGGAAAAGTTATTTTACTCTACGCAACATCCTACCAGTTTTGAGTAGTAGAAGTATATCGCTTAGTTGGAGGGTCAAGAGTTAACTGAGGAACAGTTGTTTCTTTCTTTTCTTTGAGGTGCTCTTTAATTTGGTTCTCAATTGCCACTAAATCTTTTTCAGTTTGCGCACGTTTCTCTTTCAAATCTTCATTGATATATTCAGTCAACTGTTTAAGTGATTGATTGCGCGCATTCTCATAAAGAGCGCCTTCACCTTTCTCAAACTTTTCTTCTACCCAGTTATAATACTTTTTCAATTCTTCTGGACTTGTCCAATAAAGAGGAATAGCAACTTTTTCTATAACTTCTTTTCCTCTTTTGTTAGTAGTTTTTATTTTATTAACATAAATAGGAAAATTATGAAGTCTTTGCCATTCACTTGTTTCAATTGACCATTTTTCAGGAGCTACAGCATAAAGATTTAAAAAACGCTCAAAAGTTATACGAGGAATCTTTGAACCAGGTTGTTCATAAATAATTTTATCATTATCACTAGTATCGCGTACTGTCAATTTATTGATTGACAAATCACTTTCCCATTTATATTGCCATTTTTCTGCTTCTTCTTTGGCTTCATTGATCTTTTGTATTTGAGAAATTAATAGTCCACCTACAAGAACAGGAGCCAACACTGCTATAAGAATAGAAAGAATATGCATCAATCTGGTGTCCTCCCTTCAAGTCTGGCCTGCTCATTAGGATTAGGAACTTCATCCCAGACTTTCCAATATTCAGTAATACAACGATTTAACCATTCACCGAGATGCCAATCAAGATCATAGTTATTAAAGTCCATGATCTCTTGTGCACCAGTTTTAGTATCAGTAAATTCGAGCCACACATTAAAAGTTGCGCCACTCTTGTCTTCATAAGGCCAGAAATATGCGTCATACTGATGAAGCACAAAACGCCCATTCCACAACCAATCATCAGCAATTGCTTTATTCCATTTTCTTACAATTCTATTTACTTCACGCTGATATTTTTTACGATTCCATACGCTTCTTTTATCACGCAACATCAGGCGCACTTCCTTTCTTTAATAAAATCATTCCAATACAAACGATAAATTTCACATAATTCGCAAACACAATCAATGTTAGTATTAATGAACTGGATTGCCCACATGTTGGCTGCGAACTCATCTTTTATTTCCCAGTATTTAAACATTCCATCAGCAGATTCCATACGCTTATCTTCGGTCATAAATTTTGCGAACTGGAATAGTCTCAGTTCTTCATCAGAAAACTGGTTAATAGTCATACTATGTCCCAGTTCATGGCATAGACACAGGACAGGATCATAAATACCAGTATAATCCAAACCATACTCATACAGGAACTGCTCAAACCAACGACCGACAGTAGAATATCCATTGATACCGACATAAAGAACATTTTCCTTAGTCTCATAAGCAAAGTCAGTATCAAACTTTACTTTACAAGTGAAACCATTATCAATGAGCCAATCACTGAGTTTCTGTTCAAACATGGTCATAAGATTTACCTCATTTCTTATTTTCTATAAATATTATAATATATTATTTAAAAAAAATCAAATGCGTCGAAATTAATCGACGCATGAAAGTACATAATTATGAGGCATATAGGATTCTTGATATGGAAAATAAGATTTATATTCATTCATCATTTCCATAAACTTATCATGGTCATATGAAGTTACAGACGGAACCATAAAGTATCCACCTGGATTGGCGAGACTTATCATAAGGCCAAAGAAATAAATAGAATTATCAGGGTTCCAACCGTCAATCGCAAATGCGTAATCAGATTCCTGAAACTGCTTGAATTTTTCGTTTGAAAGCTCACGATATTCCCGACGTTTAACAATGAAACCATAACCCAATCTGGAACTATAACGAACAGACATTAATTAACCCTCCTTATAGCTATTAAAGTAGCAATCTTCAATCCATGTGTCATCAACTTTTTCTCCATTATCAAGAGCTTCGGCCATAGCTTCAAGATCAGCTGTGTTATAATCATTTTTAAACAAAGATAATGCATATGCCTTAGCTTCTTCATATGTGCGAAAATACCAACGAGTATCTCCTTCACAAGTGACAACTGCATAAAATTTAGACAGCATGATTAATCCTCCTTGTCTTCAAATTTACAAAACTCAATCCATGCGTAATCTTCAATACTATTCCACTGATTAAGTTCTTTGGCTGCCGCCTGAGGATTATATGTGGCGTCATCAGCTAATTCATCATCATAAGCTTCAAGAACAAAAGCTCTTGCGCGTTCAAGATCATGGAAATGATAGCTAGAACAATCGTGGCTAAATGTCACTGTGTAAAAACTATCGTACATGATTGATACCTCATTTCTTTGTTTCTTTTTCTAAAAATATTATAATAAATTATTTTTAAAAAATAAAATAGAAATGCCGAATTCCAGGTTCATCCGGACGGATTAACCTGGAAAGCGCACTTTCTTATTAGGATTTATGAAGCCAATAATCTTCTACAGTAATAGGTATCTTTTCAATATTAAAAAATCGCACATCATTTTTAGCAGAACTCTTCGCGAAATCAATCAAATATCTATTACTGAATGTGGGATATTTTTGAATATACATATTGAAATAATCATATACATATTCTTCATAAATAGAAAGAATAATTTCTTCTGCTACATCTTCTCGATATGTAGAATAAATTACCTTTGGTTTATCTCCACCAGAAAGTGTATCAATAATTACGTACATGATTAATTACCCAAGGAAAGTTGCTTCAACAATACAATAATCATCAAAAGAATGATCAAGCGCATAATTGAAAGCTTCTCGTTTAATGGCCTCATTAGTGCAATTAACTTCATAGCTCTCATATTCTTTATTTGCACAGCAGAACCATTCATACCAATCTTCTTCAAACAAACTAAGGGCCATTTCTTCAAGTTCAGCAGGATCATTTGCAATAAAACAAAACTGTTCAAAATATTCATTACTAGAAATCAAAGCATACATATTAACCATACATCCTTTCATTAATAAATCCTTTAAATTCGCTTAGAGGTTTACCACACAGGGGACAAAAGCGCACTTCAATTTTTTGCTCTACTGGTTCACTATGAGTGTCATGTCGAAGAATAGTAATATTATCAAGATGGAAAAAAATTTCATTGCAATGTTTGCAATATGATTTAATGGCCATAAAAAATCTCCTTGACTAATTTTAATTTTTATATTATACTAAATTTAGATTGGAGTTGATTTAATTTGCTTGATATAATTAAAGGTTGGGTAGCTGGAATTTTTATTGCACTTGCTGCTCTCGAATATATGATAATTGCACCTTTTGGTTTGGGTTTTAAAATCGCCGGTGCCTTTATATTTGGATGTGGATTACTCGCTATATGCGAAGAAGAATTAAATTTAGTAACAGGTAAATTTGGAATGTTATATGATGGTTCTTGGAATATTAGATAGATATTATCAATTTTCGTGACAAATTTACTTGGTGTTTTAACGATATTTATTATACGTCGTTTAGATTTTATGCCAGAATTAATCTATGAATGTGCAAGTCCAATTATTGAAAGTCGTGATGCTGAATTTTGGTATCAACATATTATTGGCGGAATAGGTTGCGGCATATGTATTCAAATGGCTGTTAATAATTGGAAAGCAAAAAATAAATCATTAGGAGTTATTCTTCCTGTTATGATATTTATTCTTTGTGGATTCGAACATTGCATTGCGGACGCTTTCTATTATACATGGAGCGCATTTGAATGGCGGCACTTACTTCAAATTTGTCTTGTTTTTATTGGAAATATGCTGGGCGCATTTATAGTCCTACCATCCAGTGTCCACAGTTTGCCCCATGTTCATCTCTAAGACAAGTACCCTTGTTATCGCATGAACAACGACATGAAATACAATGCTTTTCTATAAGTTTAGGATTTTTAACTTGTGTTTGCATGGTCATGAATCCTTGCTGAACTGTTTGATTAACAATCTGTGGCATACTATGATCATTGGCAAAACCGCAATCATTCCCATATGCACAGGTCTGACAGGTATTTACCATTTGTGAGCAATGAGGGCAAAGGAATTTATGCTTATCATCTATAATCCAGATTTTTAGTTCATTGAGAGGAGTAGGTTGGCCGCACCATTCACAATTAATATTGTCTTTTGGATTGATAAAATCACTACAAAAATCATCCTCTGGATTTATAATTTTCTTATGAAGAGAACAGGCTGGGGAGCCATCTGAGGTGACTCCCCGATTAGCGCAATTCTTACAAAGAAAAGCATTAATAGTCGTTTTCATTTTTGATGCTATAAATCAAATCCCAATCGTCAGGCAGATAAACGCAATTAACATCTACCAGCCCACCAGAGATCCACTCTTCGGCTTTGATTGCGTTAATGTAATTGAAATCTTTGGAAACTTTTTCAGTTGCTTTACCAATGTCTTTAGCAATGACGAGCGCATAACTGGTACGGTCTTTATCTTGACATTCGTCGTACCATTCAACGGTTACAAAGTAAAGTCCTTTCATCACATATCCTCCTCTGATTCAAAGTCAGGAATATTCCAGATATAATCAATCATTTCTTTTGGAGCGCGTTTAGTGGCTTCAACGTGAAAAGGAACGGCAACTCCTTCACAAAAAATATCTACTTTATTACCGCCGTCTGAACTAAGGGTCGCAACAATCTTTTCACTTCTAATACGCAGACGAGCATTGCCAGGAAGTTTAAAACTCTTATAATCAGTCATGGGAAATATCACTCCTTTATTTTTCTATAAATATTATAATATATTATTTTTATATTTTCAATTAGGAGTATTAATATGTTTTAGGTTTTATTAATTAGTATAGTTTTATTTATTATTATTGAATTAGAAGAACGTTTAAAAAAATAAGTAGAAGGAAATGCTTCTACTTATTTTTATTTACCAACCCATTTTATCAAAAAATTTATTCATAGTAGCACTAAAATCATCACGCACCTGCGCACCGACTTCCTTTGCTTTCTGCTTATTGCCATGAAGAAGTATATTGAAATCTTCAAGAGTAGTGCTATATTTAGCAAACGCAGGTACGAGTTGTAGAAATGCTTTCATAAGATCAATTACTGAATTAGCATCAATAACATAGTCATCAATAAGAGTACCGTCTGGCACACCTTCGCCATGTGCGAAGTATTCTTCAACAAAGTCGTTCCATGCGTTAGCAACTTCTTCTGCGGCTTCTTTAACCATGCGTTTGCTTTTGCGGGCCGCAAGTTCATCATTAAGCTGACTAGTAAAAGCATTTGCGAGTTTAGAGGGATCTCCTTCAAAAGCATCAAGGAGTTTTTTCATATCAAAATCATACATATTATTAATTTCCTTTCATTTAAATAATTCTTCATGAGATGCTATTTCTAACATATTATAGCAAATATTACAGGTTTTTGAGGTAGCGCATTTCATTCCGCAATTCATACGTTGTGAGGACATTTCACTACTTATCAGTGAGTTGCGGCCTATGGCATTTAGGTCTTGAACAATTTTGCCCAAGTCGCCAGAGAACTATTTTTCATTTTTGTAAATGCGGAAGAGTGCCTATTCTCGTTTTTCAGGTTGAGTGCCAAACTCGATTGTTGTAATGTATAAAGAATATGCGTCTATATCTTCTGGTCGTATCCAGTTTCCATTAATACCATTTTCTCGTGGGAGTTCATCGAGAAAGGAAATGTTGGGAATGGCACGGACTGGAACATTTATAATCTTGACTTCGTGAAGTTTATGTATTACTTCATTATCGAGAATTACATAACATACACCGAGTTCTTTTAAAGTTCTTACTTGTTCCAATGTGGTGACAGGTCGCGCCATAAAGAAAGGTATATTCAACTCTTTACAAAACTCAACTTGGTCCAAAGAAAAGAGCGAGAGGATTAAACGATTTTTTGCGAGTATTACGACCTCACGAACGACCTTTTCGATTTCAGGAGACGGTATATAATTTAAGATTAATGTTGCATTAGGGTATAAGTCAATTAAATCATATATTTGTTTATAATCGCGTGAAGCAATACGAATTTCATCTGCTTGGCGCAAATATTCAGGTGTCTATCTTGAAGAAAGACAAAATTTCATTTTTATCAACTCCTCTTATTTTATTATACTATTTTTTTTGACAAATAGCAAATTTTTTCGTATAATAGAGTTAGATCAAAAAGGAGAGAAAAATCGAATGGAAGAATATAAAATTATTTATTCATTAAGAGTTATGCGGGCATTGGTAGAAAAAGGGTTTTTTCCAGTTTAGACTATGCCAAATCCTAAAAATGTGAAATATAATTGTTGGGTATTTAAAAATAGTGAAGAATTAGAAGCACTTGCGACATAGTTGATGGAAGGGTGATACCCTTTGGCGTCTAATCAGTTAATTGTAAATGTGAAAAAAGAATTGGCTGATAAAGACCATACTTATGGTGTCATTAATTTAAACGCTATGTAGAATGCGAGCATGAATTTAAAAGATGGCGCATTTAAATTATGGTTATATTTAGCCAAAAATTAGAATAATGAAAAATGGATTTTGAGTTAGAAAGCCTGCGAAAAGTGGGGTATAAAAAAAGATAGTTATTATAGGGGCATTGAATAGTTAAAAGAGAAAAAATATTTAGTTGAAGTGGGCGATTAGGAATTTGATTTCTATGAAGGAACCTATAAGATTTTGAGTTCTGCCGACTTTTGAAAAAATTAAACTACGTTTAATTTTTTCAAATTTGAGAATAGTCGGCTGTGTTTTATTCGCAAATTGAGAATAAATAGTGGTGGTTTTTTCGCAAATTGCGAATTGATGACTGCAGGTATTCTTCAAATATTAGGGGCTGGTTTTTCGCAATTTGAGAATTGAACACAGGCGTTTCTTCGCAATTTGAGAAAAACCGGCTGTAGATTATTCGCAATTTGCGAAAAAATAGCGGAGTTTAGGTAAGATTTTGGACAGAAGTATTAGAAGTGTCTATTAAACAGGCGGTTATTCGCAATTTGAGAATAGTTGGCGGTGTTTAGACAAGAGTAAGTTTTGTGTTTAAACATTTTGGTTTAGTTTGGTATAATACAGGCGTTTATTCGCAAATTGAGAATAGAACACAGCGGGTTTTTCGCAAATTGAGAAACAAATATTATATTATATATATTTCCGGAATTGACAATGCCGGAATACAATATTATATTATTACATAATATAATATTATATATAATATAGTATAATATTATATTTAAAGAGGTAATATTATGAGAGAATAGTATATTAGAAATAGTTTATATAATATATTATATACTTGGAGTATATTAATATAGTTAGATAAAAATAATACTACTAGTAATGAAGTTATACTTATAGATAGTATTTATTCATTATTTAGTAGTATATGTTAGTTATTATAGTTAGATGGTAATTATATATTAGATATATGGGAATAGAATGAGTATAATATAAATAATACTATAGATTATATTATAGAAAATAATTTTGAAGAAGTATAGTAAGTATAGGTATAGGTAGGTATAAAAGGTATATAAGTATATTATAAAAAGATATATAGATACTATATATATTATATAAAAATAAATAAATGCGGTGTGGAGTGTGCGCCCGCCCACGCTAGTCTTATCGCGTTTTTTCATCGATACCCTTACCGCTATAGTCTCCCAGTCTTGCTACAGCATCTTTATTCCCATGTCAAGGTACAATCATTTTTGCGCCCTCCATCTACGCACTTTCCTTTTTTTCTATTTATATTATAACAAATTATTTTTTATATGTCAATAAAAATTTTTGTGGCCCTTCCAGAAAAGCACACAATAGCAATACCCTAGTAATCTGTATAACCAGTCTTCAGTAGTCTCACGAAAAAGTGTTAAAAAAATTTTTTGCGAGGCAAATTGAATACAAAAACGGGCAAATTGACTTAAGTAAATTGAAA
>Ga0256405_10004732_pt1 | contig 24899 bp, 26 predicted proteins | sample RumenRJG_02DNA_FD_189096 | JGI IMG/M metagenome (GOLD analysis project Ga0256405, IMG submission 189096) | Bovine rumen microbial communities from Lethbridge, Alberta, Canada - RJG_02 | ecosystem: Host-associated > Mammals > Digestive system > Stomach > Rumen | place: Canada: Alberta... | reverse complement strand
TTCTACTTTACCTTTATCCATCTGAGTCTCAAACTGAAAATCAACACTATTTAACCAAATCTTAAAATATTCATCTTCTACAGATCTTGAATTGAAAGTATAATTTTCATAATTTAAAACATCATTGAATTGATTATAACTCTCTGCTAAAAGATCAGAATTTATTAGTTTATCAATTGGAGCATAATACTCAAACTTAAAATTTCTTAACATAAATACATCTCCTTTAATACTATCATTTCTCTTTATCCCAACAATCTACAATAGCATCCCAGTTATCTTCTATCCATTGCTGTTGTTCAGCTGTTCTTTCTTTTTTAATCCAGTTCCAACATGGATCTTTAATTAAGTAATCTCCTTTTTTGTCTACAATAAAAGCAACTGGAACCTCAGTGTCGTCCCATTTTCCTGATTCATTAAACCAAGCATATCCAGCATAGACATAACCAAACTTCTTAATATCTCTAATATACTCATCAATTACATTTTTAGTTGCTGGGTCATATACTACATGTTCACTAGCACTACCTAAATATTTCATAGTTTATACCTCTTTTCATCTAAAACTCTTTTTAGCTGACTCTGAATCTCTGTATATACCGTCTACTTCTAAAATTTCCCAATGTTTGTTAGCAATTAAAATGTGTTTTATAAATTTACTTACTGGTAAATGATTATTCCAGTCAGTGACTATATAATAGCCATCATAATAATGTAAGCCACTTGGAATTTGTGTTGTAACATACTTACTTTCATCTATACTATTCAAGAATTCATCTACATTAAGAGTAGCAAAATCAACTTCTTTCAAGACAGCTTCAATGTACTCTACTTGCTCTATATCTAATAATTCATGAATTTCTGACCAGATGGGATATAAATCTTTTCTTGGTGAAAAGTTTCTATTAATTAAGTAACCAGCAACCTCAAATAAAGTTTGATTTGCATATTTGTATCTAAGCTTTTCTAACATAAGTTGTTCTCCTTAATAAGGTCCAATAAATTTATATGTCATTGAATAACTACCGGTATTTGTTTCTATAATATTTCCATCAGCATCTCTTTCAATTTCCTCTATTGGATTAGGTCCAATGGTAAAAGTCTTATCCATTAATTCATTATTCGCTGACTCTACATAATCCCCAAATAAGGTAACCTCATATTTAGTTTCTTCAAGATGATTTGAGGCAGAGTAACTAAACATAGGATATGCAAAATCTGGAGCTATAATTTCCGATCCATTTCTAAAGATCTTAAAAGTAATGTCAGGATATTTCTTTTTGAATTCATTGACAATATCAAATAATTCACTTTCTATCCAAGTACTGCCAGAATTCCATTTAATAAAGTCTACATAGTACAGTGCATCAAAAATATCATCTGTAAGACCATCACTTTCTTTATCACTCATCTTACCTCTAAAAAGGTTAAATTTAATCAGGTATCTACTTAACATATTGTCCTCCTTACTGCAATATAAATAGAAGGGCCAGAAATGACTTCTGTGACCCTTCAATATGTGAATATTAAACTATTTAGCTTTTACTTACTAAATTATTCTGTGGTTAAGGCTGCCTTAGTAGAAGTATCAATTTGGTCTACTACCTTCTTTAATTCATCTTTTACATCCTCAAGAGTAACAGTTCTACCATTGACATGGCATTCAGTAGCCACAGGATTTTTGAGATAGCTTTCTAGATCTTTGTATGCTCTATCTCCAAACATTTTCTTGACTGCTTTGGTATCATAATTATCACCGAAGTGATCAAAATCAAAACCAATAATCCAGGATCCACCTTGCAATTCAAATGCCTTATTTACATTACCTGCAAAAGTAATACCACCATGACATTCTATATCATACAAATCATAAATTTCTTTATGACAAAGTGGATGTGATGAAGGCAAGATTATATAACCTGCTCTATATCCATAATCTGAAATGGTTACGATACAATTAAAGTTCTTATACTTAAACCTATCCTCTACCTTTACTTCATTTTCAATGTCTTCTAAGTTAATCATCTTCAAGTCTCCTTTATTGCTAATTTATTTTTATATATACAATAGGAGACTATATTCATTATCATTATTGCTAATTCTAAGACTCCTATATAATTTTTAATAGACATATTATATAAAAATGAGAAAAAGCATATTGCAACTCCACAATTTCTTATCTTTTGCTCATTAAACCACCAATTACTTAATATACCTATTGTTACAGATATGTAACAAAAGACACTTGATATGCCTTGAAAAGTAAATATAGTAGCCAAAGTAATAAATAACTGAGCTGCTACATATATAGCATATTGTACTACTTTTGGGAATGGTTTCTTTTCTTTTATATAAGCAAGTAAAACAATCACTATCTGAGTTAATAGTAAATAATAACCAGATAATGAATTAAAGAAGTAGCAAGAAATTGCTGCTGCCAACAGAGATAATAAACAAAATGCTAGTATGGCAGATTTCTTTTTCATAAATCTACCTATACCATAAAAAGCATAGTTTATTATTGAAAATGTATAACCTAAAATCATTATTTATCCTTAATAGTATATATTTAATGTTTCTATTTCAACTATTCTAGTTGAAGGACCAAAAGCTCTTGCACAAGATACTTCTGGTGTAAGTTTCATTTCTATGAGACAATTTCTAAAATCAGGTAAATATTCCTCTATTAATTTCTTAGACAAATCCGTCTCAATATAGATTTCTTTATCTATTGTTCCATAGGCGTCATTTCTCAGGTCAATCTTATATATCATGATTTTCCTCCATCTATTCTTTTTACTGACTTAATTCCTATCACACTATTTAGCTTGCTAGTATTAAGAGTAAATGTAAATCTTCCTCTTTGAGTATAATCTCTATTCTGAACTTTTACTACAAAGTTAATCTTTTCAGGAACATCTTTTCCTTTAGCTGCAATGTAAAATTTATTTAACCAATAATTTGCCCATCTTTTGAATTCATCTTTCATTCCAGAGAGATCATCCCACTCTTCTTGAGTTAGCCAATCAACAATTACTTTATCATCTTCAATATATAGATCATTCCACTTATTTCTCAATGGCTTATAGGCATCATGATTAAATTCAAAGATATTTATTTTTTCTTCATCAAAACTAGGTACTGGAGCATCATAATGAGCTTTCCAGTTAATTCTAAATACATCTATAAATTGTTCAGTAAAAGATTTATCCATATTATCTCCTTAAGTGCTTGTATAAATCATGAACTGATTATCTTTAGCATCAGTTGTGATACACTGTGCAACCATAGGTTCAATCTTCTTAATTCCAACAATAGTAGGACCATCAGGTGTTCCTACATGTCTATCCTTATAAAATTCAAACTCAACCTCAATTGCCATTGTGTCTATAGTATACATTTTATCATTTATGTATACATTCCACTGATGAGTATCAGAGCACTTTACTTTACCGTTACTAAATTCTACTTCATACATATTATAGCAAAGTTTGGGCTCAGTTTTTGCAAGAACCTTATGCCATTTGCCATCAGTTCCCATTATTTTGTCACCAACTTTTACATCTTTTATGTGCTTTTTCATAATTTTCCCTCTTTTTATATTTTATTTATTTGACACAATAAGTAAAATATATTTATTCATCCAACTTGTATCTGTCGATTACTTGTTTAAGTTCTAATGCTATATCATCTACTGAATATTTTCTACAGCCACTTCCATGAAATAACATATTAGCATTTGACAAATAATAACTTCCTTTGACAGAAGCTGTAGTTCCTTCTCCAAATAATCTATCAACTGCCTCAAAATCATAAGCATCACCTTGATGATTATAATCCCAACCAATTATCCATTCATCATCACTCATAATGCAAGGATGAGAGGAGGCAGCATAATTTACTCCACCATGACAATCTATAAAATTAAGACTCTGTAATTGTCTTCCATAATATCTATTATTCTTATTTAAAACAAAATATGCACCTCTCCAGCCAAAACATGTGAGAGTTATATAACATTTTAGTCCTTTATAGATAAAGTCATATTCTACCTCTATATTTCTCATTGTAGGTTCATTGTATTCATATTCCATTTATGTTTCCTCACAACCTATTCTTATATCAAATATGACTCCATTATAGTTTACATCAAAATTAATAGTGTTTTTATTTATGAAAGCACCAGTTTCTTTTTCAATTGCTTCTTGAAGACTCTTAAATCTTTCCTCGTCTACATTTATTAACTTTATACTAATTGAGTATTGACAAACATGTGCACTAAAATTTTCAAGATCCTTACATGTTTCGGCTAATTCTTTAGCTATTTGTTCTATCTTATCTACTTTTTCTTGATCTAATTCTTTAGTTGAATTGCCCCAATTTCTCCAATGATAACCATTATGAGTTACTTCTTCATTGGCTATTCCAAAAATATCCTTAAAATTTTTATTGCTTGAGCCAACATAGATATATGTTTCGTCTTCAAAATGATAAGATATTGTTAATGCATTCTCTTCAAATTCTTGTATTTTATTATAAGTTTCAATTAGTTTATCAAATATCTCAAATATATTTGTACTTTGAACTATCATATTTATCCTTTCAGTCAAATAGACTTATTTGTTTATATTCTCCAATACTTATTTGTCGAGGATTTACCTCATTATTCTTAATAATGTTAATAACTGTTGCTACAGCATTTTGTTGTTCTTCTGTTGATACTTCCAAATTTCTTAATTGATTGATTAAATCTTCCATAAATAAGTACTCCTCATTTTCTCATAATTATGCCCTGCCCTATTTCTAGAGCAGGGCTTTATTTAGTTTTTTACTTTTACTTTGTTTTTAGAGAGACTCAGCTACCTCAGCCAAGTCATTTGCTAAATCAGTTACTCCTGATGTCTCAAGAACCTTTGAGAAGATATTCAAAATCTTTGCAAAGTCCTCATAATCAGTGACTGTTCCCTTGAAGCCAACATCAAGTCCATCAACATTAGCCTTTAAGACACATTCATAACAATCAGACTTCTTTGTCAATGTGATATACTTCTCAGGTGCATGATCCTCATCACCCTTTGTGAATACCTCATATCCATCAGCTGTTTCTACCAACTTAAAGAGCTTTGACTTTTCATTGAACTTAGTATCAAATGTTGTACCAATCTTACTAAGGTTCTCACTGAGTTCCTTAATCCACTGGTCTCTTGTTGTAGTTGTGATATAGTCAATGAATGCCTCAGCATACTGACCAAATGTTTCTTCATTAGGTGTAGCATTCTTAATCTTTTCCTCAAAGTTATCAACTTTAACTGTACCAGCTGCAGGCTTCTTTGTACCATTTGTGTAGGACTTCTTGTAGAACAAAGGCTCAGATACTCCAATTACTGTAGGGAGCTTTTCCTTCTCAATTTCTACACATACAGGAATTCCTAACTCATCAGCAAACTTCTGTCTGATTTCCTTGTGCTTAACTGCAAATTCCTTCAATGATCTATAATTGTCATATGTATTGAGAGGGAGATTTGAGAATTCAGATCCACCAGACTTATACTTGTCAAGAAGGTTCCAAGCTGCAGATGCAGCAGCTACTGCCTCACCAAGAGATACACCAAGATCTGCCATCTTGAAGTGGTTAATGTAACTGTTTTCATCATGGAACTGTTGAACTGTCTGAACACCAAATGTAATTGTGAATTCCTCAGGATGTGATCTCTGATATTCTTTCCACTTCTTATCAAGTTCATCAAGTTCTTTCTTGTACTTAAGACCATACTCTCTCTTAATCATATCATTTTCATAAGTGTCAACAATCTGAACATTTGTGTCTCTGAAGTGATATGATCCCAACTTAATAGGTTTGTTACCCCATTCTGTGACTGCATCTTCCTCAGGATCAAGAGTTGCAATCTTGTCCTTAAAGTACTCTGTAGCATCTCTTGCAATTGTGTAGATCAAAAGAGCTGTAGGTGTGTAGGTGCCATCACCATTGTCTGACCAATATCTAGGATCAACATTAGCATCCTTAGGAAGGGTCATTGGCTTGTACAAATCTGTAATCTTCATCTGTTGATTTCTCCTTTAAAATATTTAGTTTTTATATATTTATATTATATTCTTTTTAGTCAGAAAGTAAATAACTTATTCTAAAATTTTTGGTACAGGAGACCTAAAAATCTTAAGAGAATCAGCTTTTACTCTCTTCATAGAATCAGATAATTTTTCATTCTTGTCAGGTAATGCAATATCCTCGATTCTACATTTTTGAGATAGTTTATAGACTCTAATGTGATATAAAATTCCTTCCTGAATGTCATTTCCATTAGGCTCAACTATAAACTTCTCATTGAATACAATACATTTCACTTTGTCACTTGAATCTGAAACTACTGCAATGTCAGATTCATTAAAATGTGCCCAGAAGTCTAATGCTTTTGCAAAGCCATCTGTGTTTACATCATAGAATTCAAAGATTCTATCTTCTTTAATTCTGCCAATCATTTTAAAGCATCCTTTCATTTATAATAAAAATACCTAACCTGTAAAAGATTAGGTATTTTTCACTTCCGTAAGTGTATAAATTGTGGTGAATATTGAATAGGAGATTAAATAAATGTATTAAAATTTAGTCGCAATAAATATAATATTAAAATGGATTACTGAATATCAACAAATCAAACTTAAGAGTTAATATCCACCACTATTAAGATTAAATAGCCTTTCAACCTCAGAGTTTAATGTTGAGTTTAAGTACAGGCTTTTCAATATCTTGTTCTGTCAAGATATATTTAGTCTCCTCTGTAAAGTTTGTTATGTGCTTTTTCTTAGCATTGTTGTAAAGACTTATTGCATCTCTTACATTAATCTTCTTTGCCAAGATAGACAATACTTTTTCTTTAGCTGCTTCCTCAACAGTAAAACCATCTTCTTCAGCTTTCTGAACAAATATCTCAGTTAATTGTTCACCATTATAGTCAGGTATTACAAACTTAATATTAAACATATTAGAAATATTTTCTATATAATTAGAATCTGTGTCTCCAATAACAATTGTCAAATTACTATTCAAAGCATTATTGATAGCAGTTAATACCTCACTAGCAAATCCATCAGTACTATTGGCTATTATATTTATATTTTTAATATAAAGAACTCCACCAGTAGCATAACTAATGATTGACTCAGCTCTCTTAGTAGTATGACCAACATAGGATCCCTTTAGAAAGTCCGCAGATACATCCAGATACTTGTTCTCTTGAATATAACCAAGTTCATATAGGTAGCCAGTCAATACTTTTACAAGGGAACTCTTACCACTTCCTTGATTACCTATAAACAAGACTTTTTGAGGGTCAGTTGTCTTATAGAACTCTTTCTGATTCTTTAACAAATCAAGTTCATTCTTGAACGAATTCAAACCAACAAGTTTTCTGAGATCCTCAAATGGATGTTCAGAACCTGCCTTAACTTTTGACTTAAGTTCACTAAGTCTAATAATTGACTCATCAACCTGATTTGCTGCAGAGGCATTCTTAAGTTCATGTTGTAAAGCAACTTTTCTGTCATTGTAATACTTTTCAACATCTTGCTGTTCAATTATCTTATTGTCTGTGTTTGAGGCAATGTTTCTATCAATATAATAGTCAAGTATGCCTTCAACAGCATTTCTAACTGTTCTTGCATTACCAAATGATTTTGCTTGTTTTTCAAGTTTAAATAATTCTAGTAAAGCATCCACAGCACCTTCACTAAGTTTATAGGATTTGTTGTTATAATTCTTAATAAAATATTTGAATATATCCAAACATTCATCTTCAGTATAGTCAGGGAAGTAGATTGTATGTTTAATTCTTGAACTAAAACCTTCATTAGAGGCAATCAATCTAGTCATTTGCTCTTCATAACCAGCAAGAATAACTACAAAATCACTTCTTCTATCTTCCATTGCTTTTAATAGAATACCGATAGCATCACTACTTATTCCTAACTTATCATATAGTAAATAGGCCTCATCAATAAATAGGACACCACCCATACTATACTCTAAGATAGCATCAGTTCTAGCTGTAGTCCCGGTTCTCAAATAGTCACCTGAGATTTCTACATATTGGTTCTTTTTAATATAACCTAAATCATATAAAATTTTTGTTACAATTCTAGCAACTGTAGTTTTACCCGTACCAGCAGAACCTAAGAACTGCATGTGGTTACCATTTGTACTTCCAGAACCATAAAATTTAATTCTATTCTCTAATTTCTGAATCTGATCTTTAACTGATTCAAGACCAATCATTTCATTGAGGTCTTTTTGTGCATCATCAGAACCTTTAAATGTCTTTGACTTAATATCAGCAGGAAGATTAGGATTGTCAAATACTTTTTCTTCCTCTGATTTTTCAACTACCTCTTGACCTTTACTAAATTCTTCCTGTTGCTGAACAAAATCATTTTGGTATGGTAAGTCAAAAAATACGCCTTCAAAGACTCTTTCACTACCATATTTATGAAGCATTTCTTCTGCAACCTTAAATGCAATATCGGGACTAATTCCTTTCTTGCTATAGTATGATCTATAAATATGGTTCATTAATTCTGAGCGTCTGAATTGTGATGGTAGAGTTATCATAATTTCTTTAAGATTTTGACCATCTTTCTCGAATTTTTTAACCAATGATTTATATTTTAGGTATGCAAATGTTGTAAATAATGCCTCAGATACTACCAAAGCAATTATTCCAATAATAATTCCTAATTTTAAATGAGAAGTATTTTTAAGTGCCTCTAAGAAAACTTCCTCATCATTTGCTACACTTACTAACCAACTAACCAAAAATAGAATTACGCCAATAATAATTGATATAATTATTTTTGACAAGATAATAGGAACTATTCTCTTAGCAAATGACTCCTTTTTATAGAAGTTACTTAAAAATGGCTTTTCAAGTATGTTTTTAGGATTTATTCGTAGTACTTTATAAAACTTAAGTATATTATCTTCATATTTTTTAGTGGTCTCTGTCGCTTCTTCTAGAGCTAGATACCACTTGTGCATATCAGTATACATAATTCCCTCCTTTAGGTTAATTCCTATATAATTAAATAGATCATTAAAAAAGGAGCCACTTCTTCAGCGGCTCCAAAGGAGAGAGGGAATGAGATGAGTTTAAGATAATTAGTTAATTAAAGGGCTGCACCTCTTACAACATGGTAATAGGTACTATTTCCAAAGGTTGCATAGAAGACATAGTCTCCATTTGCATCCAGTCCACATTCAGGATTGTTATTGTAGATACCTTCTGTGAATACATTCTCAATGAAATATTCATCAGAGTCAATTCCACAAGCTGAGCACTTTTCCTCATAGCTCTTACTATTAATCATACCATAGAAGAGGAGGGTTGTGTCATCAACTGTAATTCTTTCCTTCCAGAATTCAATGTCCCAATCTGTTGCATCCTTATCAAAGAATACATTGTAGTAAAGGTTGATAATCTGCTCTTCTGTGAGGCCCTGATTATAAAACTTATCAGAATGGAGCATATCATATACAATCTGCTTACCATCTGTGGTACCATTATAAACTATATAAGCTTCAAAAATTGAGGGATTCTTTCCATTGCACTCTTTGTAGAGATCATTGATAAAATGTCTCTGGCTAGCATTTGCAATATTTACATTTCCAAGAAGGGATGCAAGTGCAGTTGTGAAAGTGAAGATGATGCTAGCTGTGATAGCCATAAACTTCGTCATTTTGGTTACTCCTTTATAATATAGGTTGATGTTGATTTCTTTGTTGATTTTTTGTTTCTTTGTAAATATATTATAACCCAGACTATATCATTTGTATATACCTTTTATGTTACAAATACTTAACAGCGCTATATAGTCCGGGTCAATTTTATGGCATTATATACTCTCAAAATGTGGTTGTAAACTGACTTTTGTATTACATTTTTCAGAAGGGCTGAGTAGTACTTTTAATAGTACACAAAAATGGGTACACCCCATTTAGGAATGTACCCATCTTTTATTTTTTAGCAGTTTTCTTCTTTCTTTTTATGAATGAAGTAAATACCACCAAGCATGCCAATTGTACCAATAAGTGCAAGTGTCATGTAGAGACCAAGATTCATTGAATCTCCAGTCTTAGGAGGAATTAAGAAGTCTGCAATATCTATAGGGATAAGGCATACGCCTGCAGATTCTCTATCCTCAGTAGGAAGTATCTCAAAGTACTTATTGTTAATGTCATAACCTTTAGGTGCTTTGGTCTCTCTTGCAAAGTACTTGAAGTGCTCATCATACATTACAGTGAAGTTGACCTGACCTGATTTATCAGTTACAGCAATACAATCTTTACCATCAATATCCTTAGCAACAACATAATCTATTTCACCCTTTTCATTTAATACAGGGTTACCCTCTGCATCAAGAGCTACTTGATAGATTGTGATTTCTGCACCCTTGAGTGCATACTTAACATTGTTACCATCAACCTTAACAATTTGTACATGTAACAATACAGGAATCTTAATTGTCTGTCCTTCATCCTCAAGGTCAGCATGAACAGCTACTTCAATTCCCTTATAAGTTACTGTTTCAAATGCAACAATGTACTTGTTAGCATACTTAGAAGCATCAAATGTAAATTCAACTTCTACAGTACCACTAGCGGCACCAGTGTCAGCATCAATTATTGAGTTTTCAGCTGTAGGTGTGAAAGGTACAGATACTGTGAGGATTTCTCCAGCATCATTCTTAACGTACTCATATTCTTCACCCTCAGCATAGTCTTTCTTAATGACTAACTTACCTGTAGCAACATATTCTACTCCAGGAACAAGTCCCTTGTAAGAAATAGTATCAACTACAGTCTGAGTTGTCTTTGTACCATCAAGCATCTGATCTCCATCAGCCTTGTCCTTAGCAGTTGTTCCAATTTCAGGAATACTTACTGTCTCAAGATCATTCTTAGGATCAGCATGAGCTACTAATGATACATTACCGCTGTCAGTTACAATATCAATTGACTCAAATGCAACTATATGCTTACCGCTAAGAAGTGTAGCATCAATAGTGTACTTAACTTCAATCATACCACTAACTGCACCAGTTACTGGATCAACTGTAACATTCTTCAAATCATCAATGGTGAATGGAATAGCCTTAGCATACTGTTCACCATTAGCATTGCAGAAAGGTGTCTTAACTTCATCTGTAGTGTCTTCTCTAATATAGAGATCACTATGGAGAACATAAGTATACTTATGTTCAGGATCCTGATCAGGATATAAGTTGCTTACATATACCTTATCTACAATATTAACTTCTGTGAAGTTTCTAGTAAGAGCCTTAACCTCAGGAGTATCAACAAACTTCTCATCAAACAATTCTGTATAGACACTAGGAACATATACAGTCTGTTCATAATCACTAAGATCATTATGAGTTGCTACTTCAATACCCTCATGTGTTAAGGACTCAAATGCAACAGTTGTACCACCATCAAGTAATGCACTGTCAAACTTGAATGTTAATTTCTGAACCTCATTCTTAGCCTTTGCAGTCCAAGTATAAGATGCAGTTACTTCTGTGCCATCTGCATTCTTTAATGGTTGATTTGTAGCTTTGTTCATAAGAACACCATTTAATGTGTACTCCTTACCAATAACAAGGTTATTGCAGGAAACACTATCAACAACAGTTACTTCACCCTCAGCAGAAACATGCTGGTCAGTTACCTTGTCAAGTAATGTTGTATGAATCTCAGAAATATAAACTGTCTGGTTCTTATCTGTGAGGTCTGCATGTGAAGCTACTTTAACAGAGCCAATGTAGAGATCCTCAAAAGCAACTAATGTTTTATTCTGGAGAACACTACTATCAAATGTGAACTTAACAACAGTTGTTCCATTTGGAGTATCAGGTGTAAATGTTGATGCAGTTACAGTAACATCAGGAACTTCACCTGTACCATCAGCATACATAAGCTTACCTGTAACAGTATATTCCTTACCAACTATGAGGTTAGTATAAGTTACTGTATCTTCAAGAGTTACTGTAGACTTAGCAGGAACTACTTCATCTGTAGTATCAACACTCTTGAGTTGTGTTCTAATCTTAGGGAACTTAACTGTCTGTTCCTCATCATCAATGTCAGCATGGATAACAATATCAATACCTTCATATGTGAGAGTCTCAAATGCAACAGTTGTCTTACCCTCTAAGAGCTTACCATCAATGTTAGCAAACTCAATTGTTTCTGTACCATTAGCTGATTCAGGCTTGAAAGTCTTAGTGACTGTGATAGGGTTACCATCACTACCCTTAAGAGGTTCATTAGTGTCCTTAACCATAATAGTACCAGTTAAAGTATAAGTCTTATCAGGAATAAGGTTCTTATATTCAACAGTATCAACAAGAGTTATGTTCTCATAGCTCTTTGCAGTATCCTTATCTGTTGACAAGTCTTTGTCATAGAAAGTAGTTGCAAGATCAGGAACATAAACAGTTTGCTTAACATCATTGAATTCCTCATGGCTAGCAATAGTTACTGAACCATAAGTCAATACCTCAAATGCTACGAATGTCTCGCCAGCATAATTTGTTGTATCAAGTGTGAATTCAATTTGAACAGTTCCATCTGCAGAAGTAGGTGTGAACTTCTTGCTTGATGTGACATTGGATCCATCTGCCTTCTTAACAGGCTGTTGAGTCTTCTTGTCCATAAGTGTACCAGTCATTGTGTACTCTACATTAGGAACTAAGTTTCTATAAGTTACTGTATCAACTAACTTAACATTTGTTGACTTTTCAGTAATATGATCATTAGTCTCAGCATCAACAAGTGATGTGCTAATTCCAGGTGTATATACTGTCTGATCTTCATCTGTTAAATCAGCATGAGTAGCTACAGTCTTTGTACCAATCTTAAGGTCTTCAAATGCAACAATAGTCTTATTCTTGAAGGCAGAACCATCAATTGTAAAATCAATTGTAACTGTACCATTTGCTGAAGAAGTTTCAAAGTACTTTGTAGCAGTAACTCCAGTAGAAGTACCGTCAGAGAACATTAACTCACCAGAAAGCATGTACTCTTTACCAACAATAAGATTTGTAAATGAGACTGTATCTCTAAGTGTTACATTACCTGTAGAAGGAACAATATGAGAATTAGTTGCAACATTAACTAATGTTGTTCTAATATCAGGTATTTGAACTGTCTGAGCAGCATCATTAATATCATTATGTTGTACTAAAGTAAAATCACCATACTTAAGTGTTTCATAACATACTAATGTCTTACCACCAAGTTTTGTTGCATCAATTCCTGTAAAATCAATGTCTACAGACTGTGATTCATTAGAAGCCTTAAATGTAGTAGTTGTGGTAAATGTCTTTGAACCTTGAGTTAATACCTCAGGAGTTGTACCCTTTACCATAATTGTACTTACTAAGGTGTATGTTTCACCAGGAATTAATCCTTCAAGTTCAACAGTATCTCTAAGTGTAAGATTTGATACATTTCTAGCAGTGTCTTTATCACTTGCAAGATCTATATCATATAATGTAGTCTTAAGTGTAGGGATATGAACTGACTGATCAAAATCATCAATATCTCTATGCTCAGCAACTACTACTTCTGTGTTACCATTTACATAAATAAGATCCTCAAAAGCTACTAAAACAGTACCTTTTGTAATAGTTGCATCAAATTCAAATGTAACGTTAACAACAGTATTTCCACTATTAGGAACTGTAAATGTGTTAGAAGTTACAGTTATGTTATTACCATTAGCATCTTTAAAAGGATTACCAGTAGACTTATCATAAAGAATACCATAAACCTTATATGTTGCACCAGGTAATGCATTAGTTACAGAAATTGTATCAGTTAAACCATAATGGTTAAGTAATGCATCAATATGAGATTCTGCACCTATAGAATTCTGTAATGTTGTCTTTACTTTAGGGAAATAAACTGTCTGATTTGCATCAGCTAAGTTTTTATGTTCTGCAATGAGAACATTACCTAAACTAAGTTCAACATAAGAAATTACTTTGGTGTTATCTATCTGATTTCTAGATACACTGTAACTAATTGTAGTTGAACCACTTGCTGCATTAGGAGTAAATGTGCTTGTAGTAGCTATTGATGTAGCAGTACCATCAGCATTCATTAAAACACCCTTAATATTATATGTAACATTAGGAACTAAATTACTATATGTAATTGTATCAACTAAAGTTATTCTATTACTAGCTGCAACATGTGCATTTGTAGCACTATCTAACATTGTAGTTCTTATTCTAGGAACATAAATAGTCTGTTCTGTATCATTAATATTCTTATGTTCTACTAAAACATTTCCTGTATAGGAATCTGTTCTAATTTCTTCATAAGCAACTAATGTCTTACCTTCAAGACCAGTTGTGTCTAATGCATAAACTACATTAACAGTACCATTCTGTTGCATTTCAATACCATTGGAATTCTTCTTAGAAGCAACTGTAAATGTTGCTCTACCTGTTACAGTATTTCCATTAATAGTAAGAGGTGCATTAGTACTCTTATCATAAATTGTACCTGTAACATAGTATGTACCAGCAGTCAATCCATTATAAGTTACCTTATCTGTAAAATTAACTGTTGATCCAAGAGATGCAACATGACTATTTGTATTATTATCAACTAATTGAGTACTCATTGTAGGAGCTTTTCTATTGATAACAGTTACTGCGTTATTGGCACCACTTGTACCATTAAATGTTGCACTTGCATATGCAACAGATCTTGCAGCATTGCTATTTGTAGAAATAGGATTACCTGCATTATCAACCTCAACAACTTCATACCAACCTAAAGGAAGTCCTGTAATTGAAGCAGAACCTACACCATTAGCATCAGTTGTAATTGTAAAAGTCTCAGCAAGTGTCTTTGCAGACTCATCTCTTGCTGCTCCATTACCATACCAATATAATCTAAAGTTGTAAGTCTTAGCACCTTCACTAGTAATATCATTCTTTACAACAGTTGCACCAGTAGATTCTGTTCTATTAGTGATAGTATCATTTGTTGTATTTTCACTAGTTGTGGTTCTTGCAGTAAGAGTTACATTCTTTGAATAATATGTAGTATTATCTGTCCAACCGGCAGGACAAATGGACTTAAATGGAATACCAGTATCTTTATAAGTAACAGTCTTTACAAGCTCTCTTACTTGATAATTGATCTTCTGTCCATCAGCATTAAGAACAGCTAATTCAAGCTTATATGTAGTTGTTCCAGTAAGATCAGTTCTATTATCTGCAGACTTAAGACCCGCTAACTTATATGTCCATAATACTCTACCATCTTCTTGAGATACACCAGTAGCAATTAAATCTGTACCATTATAAATCTCAAAATTATATCCTGCTTTTGAAAGAGAAGTAGGATTTACAGCTTTAGTAAGAGTATAGTAACCAATACTAGGTGTTTCATCTTGAGTAACTGCTAAATTATCTCCAGATACAGTATATGCAAAGAAACTGTAACTTCCAGCATTTTCTTTTCTAATTTGTCTATTTGCATCATTTAGAGTGCTATCATAGAAAATTTTATATCTAAATACTTCAGGACATGTTTCATATCCAGTAGGAGCAGTATATTCATAAAGTCTATATGTACCTAATGGATATTCTGAAGTATTATCTTGTGCATAGATATTTGCAAAATAACTTCCATTACCGCTTACTAAAGAAATACCATTAATTTGTTGTGCAACATCACTAAATTCAATTTCTTTTCTACCACCTTCAGTAATTCCTGTAATTTGATATACAGCTGTAGGAGTAATTCCAGAAACACTAGCATTAATGTCAATATCTTGCATATAATATTCTAATCTAAATATTGCACCAGTAACAGAAGCTGTTGTCTTCTGACCTGTACTATCTATTTTTGAAAGTTGAATACTAATAGGGTCATTAACAGGTACATCTGATACTGTTAAGTTCATATGACCACCTGAAATTGCCCAATCATGCAAAGCACCTGAGTTTACACCCCAAGCTGCACTAGTTTGACTATATGCAACTACTCTATAAATATCATCTTCTATCTTGAAACCTTTTCCAGCTACAGTTTCTTTAAGATATACTACAGTACCATATCTTACTCTAGGAATAGTATTTGATTTTGGAGTACCGCTTGCATTAAATACAATTGTACCAATAGAACCTCTATCAGCTTGTGCATCAGCCATACTTGTGTATGCTTTATAGGTTGTACCATCAAGACTATAACAAGGATTACCTGTTGTCACCATATTACGATCATTAGCAACAATCTTTGTTAATGTAACGTCTGCATCCTCAGGAGTATCTTTAACCTTAGCAATCTTTACAGTACCACTATTATCTACAGTTGCTCCATTACTATTAGTAATAGAAATATTACCATTAGACGCTACAGTAATTGTATAAGTAGTGTTATCTAACTTAAAGCCTTTACCGGCAGTAGTCTCTTTTAGTGTATAAGTACTACCACGAGTTGCTTCATAAGTATCTGTGGTTGTACCATTAGCAGCCATTGTAAATGTCTTAACTGCAGTACCACCACTATATAAAGTATACTTAGCACCTTCAAATGAATAATAACTATTAGGGAAGTTTGCTAATGTTTCAGTAGAACTCTTCTGAACAGTTAAATTAACTGTAGAAGGAGCTTCTTCTGCTTTAAGAATAACTATAGTTTCCCAGTTTTTAGTACCACTATTACCAGAAGTATCATCACTTCCGCTATGGCTATCCCAGTTCATTAAATCTTCTGAATTTAAAACACGATGTCTAGAAGTACTTCCATTACCATTTGCTTCCATTATATCAATAGCAACATATTGACCGTGAAATTCTTCTGTAGTATAATGATCAAAAATAGCAATGTGCTTCCAATGATATGAAGTACTAGAATCGCTATAATTACCAAAAACAAGAACATCACCTGGTTTTACATCATTTGCTTTTAAAAAATCATATACAGCAGCCCAATCTCTTTGAGCAATTGTAAGACCTCTATCATTAAAATAACTTCCATCATATGCAGAAGGTCTATTAATACCGATAATACCAATTTGTGAAGGATCTGGAAAACCTGCACGTGTCATAAAAGTTGTGCAACCATCATAATTCCATGTCCAATTACGTCCCTCACCATTAGAACGAGTAATACCGCATTGATTAACTACCCAGCTAACATATTCAATACAACCACCTTCAGAATAGTGACCACGAGTAGATTTATTATACATTGCTTGATTCCAAGCTGCTGCACTTGAATAACCCGCATTAGCTATATCACTAGCAGTAAAAGCAGTGACTGTTGCTCCACCAGGAGCAATACGAACTGCATCAGTTTCAAAATATTCTGAACTTCCTTTTGAATAAAATATAGCATAATCACCTGTTTTTACTGCACCTAAAGCAAGCTTTTGTGTAATAGTTTTAGCAATTATACTACCTAAAGCTTTAGCAGCAGCCTCAGATGTAGAATTTGAAACAGCGTAGTAAGAAATACATTCACCATAGTTTGAAAATGGTTGTAAATATACTGCAGTTTCATCAACAGAACCAATTGTTATTACATTATTAATACTAGCAGGCAAATACTGTTTTGCATCTCTAGCATTATTACCTGCGGAGGCAACAACCTTTGCTTTTGTATTAGCAACTAATTCTTTGAAGGCTTCATATTTTCCACCATCTCTGATAGAAATAGACATGAGAATATAGTCAACACCTAAGTCTTCTGCAAACTGTACAGCTGCATAAACATCAGACATCTGACCTTCACCGTCTTTATTTAATGCCTTGATAGAAATAAGATATGCATCATTTGTTTCACCAAGAATAAAATTACACATCTTAGTACCATGTCCGTTATCATCTTTTACATAATCACCAATAACAGAATAGTACTCATTAGCATTATTTGAACCTGTATCAATGACCGCAACTCTTACTTTAGCATTAGGATTAATTTTAGCCTCAGTTGTAGTTCCATTATTAGGAACTTCACAGACAGTCATAGTACCGTCAATAGCATAATTATATCCAGCATTCTTAATATAGTTTGTTGCAGTAACAAAACTAGATTGAGAATTAAATACTAAAATATAAGTACCATCATAGTATACACCAGCTTCTACTTCAAGTGAAGACAAATCAGCAGAAGTGTCAACGATAATTCTTTGATAACCATCAGGAAGTTTTGAGATGAGATCAAAGTATTCATCATATGAATTAGCAGTTACGATTGCTTTCTTAACTTCAGATTCAGTCTCGGTAGGCTGAGTTGTCTCTGAAGATTCAGTAGCCTCAGTAGCTGTTGTTTCTTCTGTAGACTTTGTTGTTTCCTCAACTGTAGTTGTTGTAGCTTCAGTTGTGGATTCAACTGTTGTCTCAGTTGTTGTAGTAGCTTCAGTCTCCTCAATGGGAGGTTCCTCTATTTCCTTTGTAACATCAGTAGTAGGAGTTGTTTCATCTTCTGGAATAGACTTAACATTTTCATCTACTGTTGTTTCAGTAGGCTCTACAGTTGTTTCTACAATTTCTTTAGTTGTCTCAACTATTGAAGTTGCTGTAGGCTCAGGAATATTTTCATCTTCCTCAGCAAAAACAATTGTAGGCACAATAGAGGAGAAAATAATACTTGCAGCAAGAATGCTACAAAGTGTTTTTGATTGTGTCTTTTTTGTTTTTCTTAAAAAGTGCATGTCTAAACTTTTCTCCTTGTTTTTATTTTCTAAATTTTTTCTTTCTTCTTTTTAATTACGGACCATCTCTCTGCTTTTTCATTGCGACAAAATTCCTTTCATTTTTAGTCTAATATAATCTCTCATTATATTTGCTATATAATTAAATAACCTTTCAAGATATAAGGCTATTCTTAATTAAATAGCCTTTTAGTTTTACTCTAAAGATGGTCTTATTCCACCACATTTAATACAAGACATTTCATCAGCTCTATTCATGTTTCCACAAAACTGACATGTCCAAAATTTCTTTTGAGAATTATCAATAGCTATACCCTCATTTTGAAGTTTAAGATTTTCAACTTGAAGATCAGATGTTATTAATTTATTTGTATGCATTTTATATTTCTCTTGCAATGCTTTTATAACAACATCTGTTGACTCATTAGTTTGATACCAATTAAATAAAGTTGAATGTGTTTTTACTATATCTTCTAAATCAAAAATAATTTGAGATTTAGTTGTATTAAATAATTCAGATAAATAAGTTAATTTTAGTTCATATAATTGAGAATATATTTCCTTATTATTTTCTTCTAATTTTCGTACCAATTGTATTAATTGTTTTTCTTTATGACCAAAAATTATGTAAGATGCTCCATAAAATACAAGTCCAGCTATAAGAGATATTACAAAAAATATAATAAGTATTCCATTTAATATTTCATTCTCATTATTATGTAAAACTGCTGTAAAGAAAAATAAAAAAATCAAAAGAGCTGGAACAGTAAATTGTATAATAGAATTTATTTTCTTAGTTTTTTTAAAATTATTAGTAGCTTGACTATTTGTATCATTATTTTGTTCAATCTTACTATTGAGTTCAGATACTTTTTTATCTAAAACTTCTTTAGTCATAATAATTCTCCTTTATATATTGTTATATTATTAAATGATCCTTCAGTTAAAAGAGCATATGTTCTTTAAGAAGACAAAATAAAAGGTGGTTTTTAAGCCACCTCTTATTTTTTTATTTTGGTTAAATCTTAGAAGCTATAAGCATATCCTGCACATTCATCCCAACCACCAGGAATTGTAGCAGCAATGTCTGCCTTTACTCTAGCCTTTACATCAGCCACATTATCATATGTCCAAGAGCAACCAGGATCTCTGTGAACACCTACTCCAGAGATAGAACCAGTATAAGTGTTGTTATCAAAGTCTGTAGCATTCCACTTAACTGTAACTGTCTTGTACTCTGTCTGAGGCTCAGGCTCTGTAGGAGCAGGCTCAGTTTCTGTAGGCTCAGGTGTAGGAGTAGCTGTAGGCTCAGGTGTAGCTGTAGGAACAGGTGTTGCAGTAGGTTCAGGTGTAGCTGTAGGAGCTGCAGTTGTTTCTACTGTACCACCATTGTTGCCCTGATATTCAGATGCTGCAGATTCATCATTACCAAAGTTGATGTCATTGTTTGTGTAGTTAGGCTTAGGTGTAGGTGTTGCTTCAGTTTCCTTAGTTGTTGTTGTAGTAGTAGGAGTTGTTGTAGTTGTAGCAACTGTTGTTTCTACTGTTGTTTCAGAAGTTGTGATTGTTTCACCAATCTTTACTTCCTTGTCATCAGTAACAATAGAAGTTTCTGTTACCTTAACACCATTAACTTCAGTTTCAATGATAGCTACCTTAGAACCATCAACCTCAGAAGTTGCAATAACTTCACCTGTGATAGGTTCCTTTTCATAAGGTACCTTGTTGTTGTTGCAAGATGTGTTGCATCCAGCAACTGATGCTATCATAATTATGGTTGCCATAACCATGATTGTGATGTATACTATGTTCTTCTTCATTTTAGTTACCTCTATAATTTTTGTAATATTTTTTCTATTTATTTTTTCCAGATTCCATGTTATAGTTTATTTAGAATCTTAGTGGGTAGAAGTTATTGTCTACCTGTATTTATTTTATCTAATTATATTATACCCTATTATGGTAGCAATGTAAACACTTTTTTTATAATATTATAACTATTTGTATACGTATACAAATACAGCCATGTCTCAGAGCGGTCTGACTTGTACAAATTGTATATAAAGACAAAGACAGTACCTTTAATAGTACTGTCTTTATAAAATCTTTCTATTTATGTATTATTTAAGTGCATCACAAGGCACTTCAATATGGAATGACATAAATGAACCATACGGAGTAGTAGTTATGTAATAGTTAGTAGTAAGTTCCTCCGCCGGATGAGCATATATGCACGTGTCATCTTCTGAAGCAATAACTGCACCAGTAGCTAGTAGTTTATCCTTAAGAGCTGCCTTAACATCAGACGCCATTTCTTTTGGCACACAGAAATCAACCTTCAAACCATCTACATCACCGCCTATGAACATCATCATTTGAACGCCTTCGATACGAGCTATATCAAGAAGACCTTTGGGCATGTGCATATCCTCATCATGATCAAAATACCAATAAGGAGCCAGATTTGTCTTCGGCAAAACCTCACCATAAACACAAGGTGACTTAACCTCAAATATATCCCCATAAGATGCAGGATTATTCTTGTCAAAGTGCTTGGTAAGATTGCTAAGATTAGCAATAACCTCATCAGCCGTCATACCATCCATATTGACACGCACAATATCTGATTCAGGAACCTTTGCTTCTTTAACAATAACTCCAGTCGCTTCAAAAGACTCAGTAACATTTGTATCATCAACCGATGTATTTTCTGTAATCATCGTACTTTCAGACATTGTAGTAGTTGTAACATCAGATTGAGCAGGCTTATTAGCACAAGCTGCAAGTGAAGATACTACAGATAGTGATAAAAGAACTGCCAAAATCTTTTTATTTTTCATAAATATATAATCTCCTAAATTATTCTTTTTATAATAAATATCTCATATCACACATTAACCTCATCTTTTAGGGCATGTATGAGATTATCCATCGAAATAGATGAATTTGTTTTATTTAAATAATAATTATAAATAATCTCATTAGATAAATCGGAAAAGTCATCACTTATATTATCATAAGATATGTTTTTCTTGATAGTATTATTTCCAATATTTGCCTCAACCAATATGCAATTGATTTGATAGATATTAATATCCGGTTTTACTTCTATTAGAGAAAAGAGTTTAAGAATAGTATCTTTATATCCGGTTTCATAAACATGTTTTATAATATAACTAAATTGCTCATACAAATCTTTATATTCATCTAGAATATTCTTATCTACCATTTATTTTTCACCTCCTCACATTGTAGATTTTATGGTATCTTTTCTTTGTACTTAATTCCTGTTATAAGTGCTGCAAAAGATAATATTGTTCCTTGATGTTCATACTTAGTTAAGTATAGAAATTCATCTAGATTAACATCATAGCAAAAATAATTTTGATCCTTTAGACAATTAGCATCACTAAAGTATTTTTCAATGTATTGTAAATCTGTCATGTTATTAGGTAAGTCTACCCAAACATCATTGACAAGATTCATATATTTCTTAACAGTACCTTCTACTTCTAATTTATAACCACATGAGTCACAATTAAAGAATAAATAAAAATTATTATCATTGACAGAATCATTTATCTTTGTGGCTGAATTACAACAATCAGGACACTCTAAATGATTAACTGACATCAACAATCCTTTCAGCTTATTCAAATCTCCATTCATAATAATTCCCCTTCTAATTATAATTAAATAGCCTTTTGTTATAATATAATAACTAATATGTTATAATAACTAAATTTAGATCTTCAGCGAAAAAAGGCTTCTTTTGTTCTAGAAAATAGTGGAATTCTCCTATCCATTCTTCTAGTTCATCAACTGTTCTAATCTTAGCACTAGCATAGTCTATTTTATTTTCACATAAGACCTTTTTGTAATTATCTTCTACTATGTATGTAAAACTGCAAAGTTCAATATTACTAGATTTTTCGACTAAGATAATTTTATCATCAATTTGCTTTGCTTTTAGTAGCTTACAGTACTTATTAACACAATCACAAAAACTGTCTAGATTTTTTGATACATTAACATCAAGTGTTCCATTATGATAGATCATATCTTCAGGTAATTCTGTTACTTGATTTAATTTAGCATCAGAACATTTGTCAAATGCTCTAATGTCAATATAGAATTCTAAACCATTCATTTTGAACTTATATACATCAATAGGATCATTCATGTTTGTATAGTAAGCACTCTTACTAATTCCATCTGCATTTATTCTATCTGCAATTTCTTGTGCTATTTCTTCTGGATAAAGACAATTATTATAATTAGAAATACCAGAATTATGTATTACTGGTTTTCCTCTTGACATTCTAAAACTAACATATCTAGTATTTGCTCCACTACTAGTTCTTACTCTATGACAGTCTCTTCCAAGTAAATGAAAAACTTTCCAACTTGTTCTAGGTATCATTTCCATAGCTTATACCTCAAATAATATCTTCACCAACTCCAGTATTCTTATATTTTGACTCAAGCTCTGGCATTTCCTCATTCATGATACTCCATGCCTCTTGCCAGTCAATTGTGTTATTCTTACTAAAAATAATTCTTCTTATAGTTCTTTGATAAATACCACTAACACCATTCAACTCAATTGCTAGTATATCTTTTATCTGTTCATCTGTCATGTTTGTTCTCCTTCTAAGTCAACAGGTTTTCCTGCTATCAATACTAATGTCTTTTTACCATTTTTAGTAATGTACTCAAGATTCTTTATTTCATAGGTAAGTGCACCTACAGTTATCAGAACTTCCTCCTCAGAAGAACTTCCTGCAATTTCTTCAAATAACTTACGTGATTTCATTTTTATTCTCCCATCATTTCAGACATAATTTTGCCTTCACATATTGAATTCAATATATTCATCAATGATTCGTGCAATATCAGCTGAAGTAACTAAATGATTATAAGTACAGCCAGAACTTCCATCATGAGAAATATCTAAACTAAATTCACTAGCTGCATCACATTCATCTTTATAAATTTCAAATTCAAAATGAAGACCATCTCTATTTACTTTTAAGTCTTTAATACCTTCTACTTTTGATAACTTTTTCATAATTATTCATCCTCCTCATCATCATAAAAGCCTTCATCATCATCATTATGTTCTTCAAACTTAAAAGGACCATCACAATCATAGATAGAACCCTTTTTATTTATGCTAGTAAATGGTCTTAAGAATTCTTCATTCATGCATTTATTAGCAATTTTATATAATAAATTAGAATATTCTTCTTCTGATCTAATTTCATAGATTTCTTCTAATTCTTTCAAAGGTATATAAGTAAATAACCAGTTAGCATAACTTGATAAATCATTTGCCCAACCTTCAAGATAATAAGTATTATCAAAAACATCACCATCATTATAATACTTATATACTAATTTCGTAATAGCAGTAACAATTTGTGTTGCCATTGAATCACCTTCACCTCTTATAGGTAAATACTTGTGACAAATATCATCAAATTGATCAAAATCACTCCATTTAGCCATAATATATACTCCTTAATTATTCTTCATTTTCTATAAGTTTACTTAATCTTCTAAGTATTGATACATCATGAATTAGTGAATATTCTGTATTACTATGTGCTCGTGCTAAAAAGTAAATTAAATCACTAATAAAAGTATCAAAATCATTTGATTCTATAATATCCTCAAACTCATTTTCTGGTTCAGAATAACTATTATTTTTATAAAATAGATCCCAACCTTTATATATACACTTAAATTGAGACTTACTAAAATCTACTAGTAATGCAAATTGAATATAATTTTCTGTAAATGTTTCATTTCTTTTAAGTTCCTCATTAAAAATTATATTACGCATTGATTTTCTTTCCCAAAAGTAAGTATAACCTTGATGATTTTCTAAAAATCTATAAGTATGATTAGGGTTTCTATAACGTTCTTCTTGTAAAACATCATCGCCAATTTCTCTGAATAGTTGATCAAGTTCTTTCATTTTTCCCATAAAATACTCCTTATGTACTCATTCTATCGTACATTTCTTGAGTTTCCATTCTAGTCATCATATGATATTGACCACAATCAACACTATCATACATAGCACCAACATAATGACCTTGTCTTCTAAATGTTTCTAATTCAGGAGTAAAGATAGGTTCA
>Ga0256405_10004731_pt1 | contig 24903 bp, 23 predicted proteins | sample RumenRJG_02DNA_FD_189096 | JGI IMG/M metagenome (GOLD analysis project Ga0256405, IMG submission 189096) | Bovine rumen microbial communities from Lethbridge, Alberta, Canada - RJG_02 | ecosystem: Host-associated > Mammals > Digestive system > Stomach > Rumen | place: Canada: Alberta... | reverse complement strand
CGGCAACTTGACGGCGTCCGCGTGACTCTGCCGCTGTACGGCAACCAGATCAGCTCCTGGAACTACTACAATCCGGTGTGGGACGGCGAGAGCGGCGGCCTGGAGTTGTGCGCCTCATATCCCAGTCGTAATATCCGGGGTTTGCGCGAGATGCCGATTCTGCGCATTTCAGCGCGACTAAAGGGAGTCATGAGGAAAGAGGACCTTTCGTTTAAAGTGGATGTTGAGAAGAACCTGCGCCTGTCTGGTACAATACGAAAATCAGACTTCGACAGCTCGTTGAAACTCAAGGATGCCGTCGTGGAGCCGGCAAAGCAGGACGCAGCTGATTGACCAAGGGGGGGGCTGGACTGTAATAAACAGGCGGGGACAGCCCCCGCGACAGGCCCTTTTTTCGTGTATTTTGTGGTTACAACACCCGTGGCGCATCTGCCGCGGATTTGGTATAATAACAGCAAAACAATGAAAGGAATGGCAATGACAGTCGTCAATACAGAGACAATTCCAGGCAAGACAGTGGTTGCGGTCAAGGGCCTCGTTCAGGGCAACACAGTCCGCGCCAAGAACATCGGACGAGACATTGCGGCCGGCTTCAAGAACATGGTCGGCGGCGAGCTAAAGGGCTACACAGAGCTTCTAACCGAGTCGCGTCGCGAGGCGATCACCCGCATGATCGCCCAGGCGGAGGCGCTTGGCGCGAACGCCGTGGTCAACGTCCGCTTCTCCACGAGCGCGATCACCTCGGGCGCCTCTGAGATGATGGCCTACGGAACCGCAGTCGTCGCGGAATAGCGTCGCCGGAGGATGACAATGGACGGAGAAAATGCATCTCTGGCCGTCACGCTGGCGCTTTATGTCGGCCTTCCTGCGTTTGTCCTGTTCGTCGGATGGCTTGTCGGCCATTTGTCCGAGACGAAGCACGAGCGGTCGCTTGCATTGCGTGAAGAGGAGCTGAAGGACATCGAGGCCACGGATTTGCGCAATCCGCCTGGCTTCGCCGACGCGGACGGCACGTGCGCGCTCGTGAGCGGCGAGGCGGTCGTGGCGAGCGACACGTTCAAATCGTGGGTGTTCGGCTTCAAGAACATCGTGGGCGGCGAGTCGAAGACGTTTACGCGTCTCTTCGACAGGGCTCGGCGAGAGGCACTGCTGCGCATGAAGGAACGCGCGCGCGAGCTTGGCTGCAATGCGGTCTGCAACGTGCGGTTCGACAGCGCGGACATCGGGGGAAACGCGGCCGGAGCGAAGAAGAAGGGCTCTAACATGGCAGTTGCGCTCGTTTCCGGCACTGCCTGGAGGAGGCATGGCGCGTAGCATGTCCGCGGGGATCGAAGAAGAGCCCGCGCTCTTTGAAGCGGCGCGTGCGGGCGACGCCGGGGCGGATGCCATCGGCGGAGAGGCTGCTCTTGCCGACGCGCCGGAGGCGGTCTGCGACAAGCTGCGCGGTGACGAGGTGCTGCGCGGAATGTGGGAATCGCCGCCGCGCGATGGCGCGGTGCTTCGGTTTTTCGGGCTTTGCGCCGCGTCTGGCCTTTTTGCCATTCTCTGCGCGTTTGCGAAGGGTGCGCTTGGTTTTGGACTTCTTGCGGTCGCTGTAGGCGCGCCGGTCGTAGAGGAGACGGCGAAGGTCGTCCTTCCCCTGATGTGTCTTGAGAAGGAGCCGTGGCGGTTCAGGGGCGTCTCTTCAATTGCGCTCACCTGCCTTTGCTCCGCGCTCGTCTTTGCGACGATCGAGAATCTCCTCTACTTCCACGTCTACATATCGAAAGACAAGCTCACCGCGGGAATCATCCAGTATCGTCTGACCGTCTGCACACTGATGCACGTCGTATGCACGATGATCTCAACTTGCGGCCTAGCCCGTGCATGGCGCGAGGCCAAGAAGGGGCTCTCCGCCTTCTCCGCCCCGACTGTCACGCCGTATCTCGTCGTGGCGATGGTCATCCACGGCCTCTACAACGCCGTTGCCACGATCTTCAGCCTTGCCGAGTGAAAGACTAGGATTTGGTATGGACACGATAACGCCAGAGATGCGATCGAAGGTGATGTCGGCGATACATTCGCGCGACACGCTGCCGGAGATGCGCGTGAGGAAGATGCTGTGGGCGAACGGATACCGCTTCCGCGTCTGCGACAGGCGAATCGTGGGCCATCCGGACATCGTGGTTCCCAAGTGCCGCACGCTCATCGAGGTGCGCGGATGCTTCTGGCACCAGCACGGCTGGGAGTGGAATGGGCGAAAGCTTGTGCAGACCACGGTCTGTCCGACGGCGACGCGTCCGAAATCAAACCGCGCGTTCTGGAACGCGAAGTTCCGGCGAAACGTCTGCCGCGACGCGGAGCATGAAAAGGCGTGGGCTGCGGATGGCTGGAACCTCATCGTCGTGTGGGAGTGCGCCCTCAAGACGGAGAAGGAGCGCGAAAAGACCTTCGCCTTCATCCTCCGCCACCTCGAAAGATGGGCCAGGTAGCACGACGAAAAGACGATGTGCGAGTCGCTTGCATAGGCGCGGCGCATTTGCCGTGGAATATGGTATAATATAGAAAACCTAAAAGGAGTTCGAAATGATAGTCAGGTCACTTGCGGCATTGTTGATTGTGTTTGCTGTCGGCTGCGCGTCGGAGAAGGCATTGAATCGCGGCTGCGCCGCCAGTTCCGTGAGGGTTTCGGCGGTCGTGTTTGAGAAGGCGTTTTACAATGCCGCGTCGCAAGCGGAGCTGATTGAGAAGTTCCGCAGTCATGATGTCGAGCCGCTCTGGTCTCATGTCCTCACGCCTGGCGGCGGAGCGATATCTACTAGTCGTGCAGCTCGTGTTTTCTCTGGATATGAATATGTGTCCAGTATGAATAGGCCTATCTTGATTCGCCGTGAGGTTATGCCAAGTGATGATCCTGTTGCTGATCGTCCGGTAAAACAAAAGAAATTCACTTCACGGGATGTTGGCGAAAGGATAGAAATAGGCGAAAGCAAAGGCGATGTGCTGGACGTGGAATGCGAGTTCTCATTCGTGGAAGAGTCCAAATCTGATAATGATTTTGATATTGTCCATAGCGGCAAGGTGATCGGGACCGTTCCTGTTGGTGCAGGAGACAGTTTGGTTGGCAGTGTGCAGGCAGATGCTTCAGGATCGAAAATCATCGTCATCATCATTAGTCAGTGAAGTCGCGTTATTGGATGGATTTCCGGCGTGTGATCCGCGCGCGGTCAAGCCTTGCGGAAGACGGCAACATTTTTTGAAGTTGCAGATGAAGGCGAGCGGTGAGACTGTCGATCTGAATCCTTTTATCCAAGCGAACGGCAAATGATGCGAAAATTTCGCGCGGTGCGTCATTTGTGAATCATGCGGTGGCGCTATTGACTTTCGTGGATGCATAGGTGTATAATATTTTCAAAAACAATGTGCATAAGGAGGGCTGATGGCGGCGACAAGACTCGCATTGAGCATGGATGAAAGCGTGGTGGAACGTGCCCGCAGGCTGGCGGAAGCGCGGAATACCAGCATTTCTAAGCTGTTCGTCTCCTTCGTGTGCATCATGGAGCAGCAGAAGGATGCCGATTGGCATGAGCTCCCGCCGCTGACCAAGAAGGCGCTGGGCCTGGCTCGGGGAAGCGTTCCCGCAGATTGGGACTACCGCGACGAGCTTGCCGCTGAACTTGCAGGAAAGTATGGTGAGGCATGAAGAAGCGTATCTTCGTCGATACAAACGTCCTTCTGGATGTTCTTCTTGAACGTGAGGGCTTCTACTATGACGCGCTGAAGATATGGGCGAATGCCGAACTTGGCAAGGTGGAGGCCTGCATCGCTGCGATTTCGCTCAACAATGTCCATTATGTGATGCGCCGCCTCAAGAGCGAGACGACGGCAATGATCGCCGTCAAGATACTTATGCAGATATTCAAGGTCGTGTCGGTTGATGCGGACATTCTGCGGCTGGCCGTAGACTTCCACGACAAGGACTTCGAAGACGACATACAGCTTCAATGCGCGCTCAGGGCGAAATGCACACAGCTCTTTACGCGCAATCCCAACCACTACGACAATTCCGCGATTGCCGTCGTCCCGCCGTCGGCATTCGTGCCGTGATGTCCGCCATAACCCGCTTAACTTTCTGTTCGGATTTGCCATGAATCTCGAGTTCCGTCAATCCTCTGAGCGCAAAGAGAAACAGTAGGGGACCTCGCGACAGGCCTTTCGCATTGATTGACGCCCGTTTTGAGGAGGTTCGTCTTCAGCTCCGGCGGTTGGCAAACGGCCTTCACCGCCGCGGATTTGGCATCATGTTGCGGGGACTGTCCCCACATGTTTTGTAACAACTTCCGCGTTGACATGGTGCGGATAAGTTGTTACAATACTGCGCGTGATGGTTGGAAAAGTTGTTACAAAGGGCGGCAAGCCGTTCCAGTCCAAGCTGGCGCCGTATGAGGCGGAAGTCAAGAGACTAAAGGCGGATGGCGCGAGCGTGAGGGCCATCGCCGCAGGATGTGGTATAATGCGTGGCATGGAAGATTGCAGCAGAACAGAAGTCGACTTGTAGACAAGGAGGTGACGTTGTGCTTGTGTTTGTGGATGCATGCGCCTTTGTCGCGGTCCTTATTCTCATTCCTCTTTCGGTGGCCATGCTTGCCCGCGCGCCATGGAAATGGTGGGTGCTGGCGTTGATTTTGTCGACTAGCACCGCGAGCATCGCCTGGGCCGTCCGTGATTTTACGGCGAGTTGCTGGAAAAGCGACCAAAGCATGCATATTCGTTGGAACGTGACGTGGCTTTCCGACCAGTACGGACGGATTGATAAATTGGGTGACGAGAATCTGCGCAGGGATTATGTCACGAACTTTCTGGACAACGCCTGCATCTTGCTCAACCTTGACTGCAAGACTGCTCCAAACACTTCAAATCTTGTCGAGTGCTACTATTTCGATTGGGATGGCCGAATTGGCGACAAAGCAACGCAAGGCAATCTTGGCGTCTATCAACCCATCGCGGTCAAGCAGGCCGAGTGATTCCAGTCGCAAAGGACGCAAAGAAGACAGAGCATCTTGCATGGGCGCGGCGCATCTGCCGCGGATTTGGTATAATGTTGGAATGAAATTGGCAACGATAGCGACAATGATGAAACGCATTCCACGGCTGGCTTTGCTCGGCCTTGGCTTTGTGGTGATGCTTGCGGTCACTTTCGCCATGGTGCCGCCTGAGTCGGCGCAGTCGGACGTCGTGGCCCCTGTGATTGCCGCGGCGGTGCTGATGCTCGTCTTCGGGCCGTATCTCCTGGCCGTTGGCTGCACGACGGGGTTCGTGCCGGATTTCGGCTCCTTATTGGGCGTCGCGGCGATGGTTCCGTTCTGCGTGCTGCACATCGCCTTTCTGTCGGTTCTGTCGAAGCGAACGTCGCTGTGGCGGCGGATGGGACGCTTCGGCGCGCGTGCGAGAAGGTTCGTCGTCGTAGTTCTGTCGTTCGTGTCGATTGCCGGGGCGTGGTATGAAATGCCATGCGTCACGCGCTATGAGGTACCGACGGACGGTGGTAAGGTTCCGGCGGAGGGGCTCAGGTTCGTGTTGGTGACAGATCTGCACTCGTGCCGCTACGGTGCCGGACAGCGGATCCTGTCCGAAAAGATCCGCGCGCTGAATCCTGACGCAATACTGCTGTCGGGCGACATCTTCGACGACAGGCTGCCGGACGGCAATGTGAAGGCGTTTCTCGCGTCGGTGGCCGGGGAGCGCCCGTGCTTCTATGTCTTCGGAAACCACGAGCACTGGAGCGAGCGCGTTCCCGAGATGCGGGGCATGCTCGAGTCCGCGGGTGTGACGGTTCTGGAGGGGCGCGTCAGGACCGTTGATATGAAGGGCGTGAAAATCGACTTCTGCGGACTGGACGATCCGACGTACAGGACGGACGAAGAATGGTTCGGACAGCTTGCCGCCGTCGCCGCCGCGGCGAATCCCTCGCGGCTCAGGGTTCTTCTCTCGCACCGCCCGGAATATTCGGGCGCCTACGCGGACTACGACTTCGACCTCATCTGCTCCGGACACCTTCACGGCGGGCAGTGGGGGATCCCGGGTCTTGGACTCGGCGTCTGCGGTCCGTCGTCAGGCGGTCCGGCGCCCAGCGAAAGGCGGCTGTTCCCGCGGCGCGCGGGCGGCGCCTATCGCCTCAACGACACGACGACCATGGTCGTCTCCCGCGGCCTCGCGCGCGAATCGACTCCGCTGCCGCGCTTCTTCAACCATCCCGAGCTTGTCGTCATCGACCTCCGGCCGCAGTGAGGCGGAGCCGGCGTTTGTTGCAGTTGCGCAACACGCGGAAGTTTGGTATTATATACTTTCAAGGGATTTGAGGATGCGCCGCACGGCGCGTTTTCATTTCCGCATATCAAGTAAATACGACAAGTCAAAAAACGGAAACGAGGTATCATGAATCATCTGTTTGACAAGGTTGTCGCGGACCGGCGGGCGGAGGACGCGCGCAAGGCAGGAATCTACCCGTATTTCCACCGGCTCGAATCGCGTCAGGACGCGGTTGTCGTCATGGAGGGCGCGCGGCGCATCATGCTCGGGTCCAACAATTATCTGGGGCTCACGGCGTGTCCGGAGGTCATGGAGGCGGCGGTCAAGGCGGTCGAGAAGTACGGGACGGGCTGCTCCGGCTCGCGCTTTCTCAACGGCACGCTGGATCTTCATCTCGAACTCGAGCGCGAGCTTGCGGACTTTGTCGGCAAGGAGGACGCCATCACGTTCGGCACCGGCTTCCAGACGAACCTCGGCGTCATCAGCGCGCTCGTCGGACGCCACGATTACCTGATCTGCGACATTGACAACCACGCGAGCATCTATTCGGCCGCCCGCATGTGCCTCGGCAAGATGCTGCGCTTCAAGCACAACGACATGTCCGGGCTCGAAGCGCGGCTCGCCTCGGTGCCGTCCGGCGCGGGCGCGCTCGTGGTCGTCGACGGCGTGTTCTCGGTCGACGGCGACATCGCCGACCTGCCCGGCATTTGCGCGCTGGCGAAGAAATACGGCGCCGCCGTGATGGTCGATGACGCGCACGGACTCGGCGTCCTGGGCGAGGGCGGCCGCGGCACGGCGTCGCATTTCGGGCTCGATGCGGACGTCGATCTGATCATGGGCACGTTCTCGAAGTCGCTCGCCTCGCTCGGCGGCTTTGCGGCCGGCAAGCGGGAGGTGATCGACTTCCTGCGCCATTCGTCCTATCCGTTCGTGTTCTCCGCCTCGGTGCCTCCCGCGAGCGCGGCCGCCGCCCTCGCGGCCGTCCGCTACCTGAAGCGGCACCCGGAGCTGACGGCGAAGCTGCGCACCATATCCGAATACACGCGCACCGCGTTCACGTCGCGCGGCATCCCGGTGCTGGAACCGGCCCGGCGCCGCTTCACGCCGATCATCCCGATACAGGCGGGCGGCACGTACGAGACGCTCAAGGCGGCCAAGCAGATGTTCAACGAGGGCGTGTTCGTCAATCCGTTCATTCCGCCGGCAACGCCCGAAGGCGCCGCGCTCGTCCGTACCAGCGTCACCGCCGCGCATACGACCGACGTCATCGACGAAGCCGCAGACGTGATCGCAAAGGCCCTTATGTGCTGAGATTCCTCTACACCTACCTCCGCTCGATGCGGCTCTACTACGGCTTCGTCACCGCGACGACCGTGCTGGTGGGGCTGTATTACTGGCATTGGTTCGGATTCCGCGCAGATGCGATGGGACGGCCCGCGGGATGGACGCTTCGCGACGCGGCGCTTCTGGCGATGGGGTTCTTCGCCTGGGGATTCAACCAGATCTTCAGCGACTGGTGCGACAGGAAGGAGGACGCGATCAACGCGCCGCACCGACCGATGGTGACGGGCGCGCTCAAGCCGCTTCCGGCGTTTGCGGTTTCCGCCGCGGGGCTTGCCGCAATCGCCGTGGCAGGATATTTGATGTCGCCGTGGACGCTCGCTTTCCTCGCGCTCGGCGGGGCGCTGAACATCGCGTATTCGCTTCTTAAGCGCGTTCCGGTGCTGAACTGCCTCGTTTACGCCTGCGCCATTTCGTGCTGTGCGCTCTTCGCGATTGCAGGCGCGGGGAACCGTTGCCCGACGCCGGGCGAGTTCGGATTTGTCGCGGTCTGGATCTTGCCCGTCCATTTTCTCATGTGCCACAACAGTTATTACAAGGACGTGAGGGGCGACCGTGCGGCGGGAGTCCGGACGCTCCAGACATCTTGCCATAGATATGTCGCGGAACTGGTCTCGATAGCTTTCGTTGGTTTGTCGGCCTTCGCTGTCGGAATCCTGCATGGCGAAGGACCGTGGAAAAAGGTACTGGTGATTTTGATTTTGGCCATTGCCGTGGCCTTCCAGCGCTCGGTTGAAAAGATGAAGTACCATCGTGCGACGTGCCTGAACTGCCAGCTTTGCGTTCTTCTGCTGCATTTGCATTTTTTCAAGGCGTCATGGCCGTATGCCGTCGCTTCGCTTGTCGCCATCCAGCTTCTCTTTCTGTGGTATCGCGATGAAAAGGAATGAGAACATAACGGGCTTTCGGAAGTTTCTCTTCTACGCGCGCCTGTCGCTCGCGTGCGCGTGGCGGTATTGGCGTCATCCCGCCGCGCTCCTGAAGGCGTCGCAGCTGACGCGCATCTTCTTCAAGCACAAGTTGAAACGCCTCGCGTCCGGCGGCTACAAGCTCGACTTCTATCTGCCGCGCTATCCGTCGCAGGCGTTCTTCACGGCGCTCGAGGACAAGGTCATCTGCCGTCCGCCGCGTCCCGTGAGTGTCGTTCTCTCGATCTCGAAGGCGTGTGCGTACAAGTGCCCGCACTGCTACCAACGCAAGGACGATCCGCACGAGCTGCCGCTGCCCGTCCTCGTCGAGAACGTCCGCAAGATGCGCGACTTTGGCATTGTCGCCTGGGCGGTGGAAGGCGGTGAACCGCTTCTCCGCTTCGAGCGGCTGGAAGCGGTTCTCGCGGAGATCGCGGGGCTGGAGGTGTGGGTCAATTCGACGGGACACGGCGCGACGCCGGAGAAGATTCGCCGCCTCGCGGACCTGAAGGTGACGGGCATCATGTCGTCCATCCACTCCGTCGATGAAAAGGCGCACGATGCCTTCACCGGCGTTGCGGGTTCGTGGCGGCGCGCGCTCGATTTCCTGCGCGACTGCCGCGACGCGGGACTGCTCGTCGGATTCAACACGGTGCTGACGGATCGCGAAGTTGTGGACGGCGGAATCGATCGCATCATGTCTCTCGCCGCCGAAAACAACTGCGACTATGTCCAGCTCATCCATCCGAAGGCGTGCGGCGCGTGGATGGGCAAGGCGTTCGACCGGTCGCTCCATGCCGAAGCCGTCCGCGTCGCGTGTGCCGCGCAGCGGCACTACAATTCCGCCAAGTCGCGCATCCCGACGATTCTCACGGCGCAGGTCTACGAGGAGTCGCCCGAAATGCTCGGCTGCTGCTGCGGTGGAATCGACCGCTTCTACGTAGGCGCGAACGGAGATGTCCAACCCTGCGAGTTCGTGAACATCTCGTTCGGCAACTTGAAGGAAGTGGATTTCGAAACGGCGTACGCGCGGATGCGCCAGACGTTCGCCGTGCCGTGCGCGGAGTGGACGTGCGAGCGGCGCGCCGCCGAAATCTCGGCGAAAGCCGATGCGCGGCTGCCGCTGCCGTGGGAGGAGACGCAGAAGCTCGTTGCGGGATGGAAAGGCGGAACGCCGACGAAGGTTTATGACAGGATGGGAATCTACAGATGAGTTAAGAGTTGAAAGTTGAAAATTGAGAGTTGAGAATGAAGAGTGAAGAGTTGTGAGTGATGAGAAGAACAGATTTCTTGTGTTGGTCAATCCGTCGTCGCACGGCGGACGGTCGGGGCGTATTTTGCCGCGTCTGCGCGCGCTGTTGCCCGAAGGCGAGTTCGTGGCGTTGAAGAACATCGCGGAGGCGACGCGCCGGACGCGCGCGGCGACGGGATACGAGGCGGTGGTCGCGTGCGGTGGCGATGGAACGGTCAACGCCGTCGCGCGCGGCGTATTGGCGAACCGCGATACCTCTCTCAAGTTCGGCGTTCTCTACACGGGGACGAGTCCCGATTTCTGCCGTGCACACGGCATCCCGACGGAGGCGGAACAGGCAATTGCCGTCCTGCGCGCGGGCGCGGTGCGGGAGATTCCCGTACTCACCGCGAACGGCGAACCGTTCTTCTGCTCGCTGAATCTGGGGATGGGCGCGGCGGTTGCTGCTTCTGCCAATCGGCTGCGTCCGCGGCTCGGCGATTTCCTTGGAACGCTCGGGGCTGTCCTGCGCGAAGTTCTGCGCGGGCGGCGGTATGACCTCAAGGTGAACGGGGAGGAAATCCGCAACGTCGCCCATGCGCTTGTCACGCGAATGCCGCGTATCGCCGGCGGGCTCAAGATTGCGTTGCCGCCGCTTGCTGACGACGAGTCTGCGTTTTGGTTTGCGCGGGATGTCTCGCGATTCGGCTGCCTGCGGATTGTCTGGAATCTGTATCGCGGGCGGCCCTGCGGGGAACTGCGCATCCTGCGCGGACGGACCGATTTTTCATCCGATAATCCGGTCGCGCTTGAATACGACGGCGACCCGCACGGCGCGCTGCCCGTCACGGCGTCCTTCGCGCCCCGCCGTCTGCGGCTCATCGTACCGAAAGGGTAACTGCGCATCTGTCCGCAAAGTGCGCGTGATGCATAAATCAATAAATCCATATTGTCGATTGTGTGCTGATATGATATACTAGCCACCATGAGAACGACATTGGATATACCTGATGCGATGTATCGGCGCATCAAGGCGCGGTCGGCGGAGGAAGGGCGGACGGTCCGCTCGATCACGCTCGTCCTTTATTCGCAGTGGCTGGGCGATTCGCAGCCGGAGGAACGTCGGGGTTCGACTCGCCGCAGACGAACGGCAAAGCCGGCGTGGTTCGGAAGCGTCAAGGTGGACAAGTCGCTCCCGCACGACATGGACTCCGTCCGCGAGAGCATCGCGCGTCATCTGGGGAATGAACCATGACCTTCGGACTTGACACTTCGGTTGTCCTGCGGCTTCTGACGGGCGAGCCTCCGGACCTCGCCGCGCACGCGCTTGCGCGCTATCAGCAGGGGATGGCCAATGGCGACGACTTCGCGGTAAGCGATGTTGTCGCGGCAGAGACGTACTATGCCCTGCAACACCATTACGGCAAGACGAAGGAGGAATCGCTGGCCGCGTTGATGGCGTTTTCGGGCGGCGAAGGAATTTCCTTCTCCCCTGATTTCATGGCGGCGATCAAAACGCCGAACATCCACAAGGCCAGTCCGGGGTTTGTCGACCGAATGCTGGTGTCGGGCTATACGTCGAAAGGGCAGGTTACGCTGTCGTGCGAGAAGTCGTTTCGCCGCCTGCCAGAAACCGAAGTTATTTCCTGAACAGCCCGCCGTCCGCACTCGCATCTCCTCACAGAATCCGAAATCGTCGCAATTCTCGCCGAGTGCGCCGTCGACTAACCCCGTTTCTGCGGCATCTTCCGTTGCCCTGTGGAAAAGCCGTGGGAGTGATAAGGAAAGGGCATGGAAAGTATAAAATAAAGTAATAAAGAAAGTGCATAGAAAGTGTAAAAGAAAGTAATAAAGAAATGCTACCCGTCTGACTTGATATATCGGACAGAATATGCTATAATGTGCCCATCTTTTGCGAAAGGTGCATAGGTATTATGGACATGTCGAAATACATTGGCGAGGCGACGGCCTATGACAAGAAACTGATGCTTGAGCGAAAAGAACCGTTGAGTTGGCTCAAGAGTATCAGTGCGTTCGCCAATACCTCTGGTGGCGTCTTGTTGTATGGTGTGGATAATGACGGCAATTTTGTAGGACTTGAAAATGCCGAGCGCGATGCCGAGGACATCAGCGAAATGGTCAAGTGCTTGATGGATCCCGTTCCGGAATTCACCTTGTCGCTTCACGAGGAGGATGGTCACAAGTTCGTTATGGTTTCGGTTAAGGCCGGAACCGAGACGCCGTATTACGTGTTCGTCAAAGGCCATCGCGATGCGTACATACGGATTGGCAACGAAAGTGTCAAGGCAAATTCGATAGACCTCAAACGACTTGTCCTCAAGGGGGAGAAACGGTCATGGGATTCGTTGCCGTCGGGCCACAAGCGGGTGAACTTCGCTTTTGAGACATTGCGCGCTGAATACTTCGCACGGGCGAAGTTGGAGTTTGCGGAAAGCGATTTTGATTCATTTGGACTTGTCGAGGGCGGAGGCTTGTTGACCAATGCGGGTGCGCTTCTCGCGGACAAGTCTCCTATTCGCCATTCGCGCGTTTTCTGCACGCGTTGGAACGGGCTTACGAAGTCGAACGGCGTGATGGAAGCATTGGACGATGACGAGTTTTCGGGCGGGCTGCTCAACCTTCTCGATGCCGCGAAAGGATTTGTGAAGGTAAACGCAAAGACAAAGTGGCGGAAGATGGAAGACGGCAGCGGACGTGTCGAGTATCCTGAATATCCATCCGCCGCCGTGGAAGAGGCAATTGTGAATGGTCTTATACATCGTGACTATCTTGAAATCGGAAGCGAAGTCCACATCGACATGTTCGACGACAGGCTGGAAGTGTATTCTCCCGGCGGCATGGTCAGCGGCGAGTTGATCCAGTCGCTTGACACTCGTACCGTCGCCTCAAAACGCCGCAACCCTGTCATAGCCGATTTGTTCCAGCGCCTCTCGCTCATGGAGCGTCGCGGCAGCGGATTCGGCAAGATACTTGATGCGTATCAGTTCGAGTCGGAGAAGCGGGGCAGGTCAATCGTGCCGCAGTTCCGCTCTTCACCGTCGGAATTTCATGTCATCCTGCCGAACCTGAACTACGAGGCGCCTGAATTGCAGTTCTTGAATGGAATCAATGCAAATGGAGTAGGTGGGAATGCCGAAGTTTCCAACAACGCCATCTCGACAACCTTAACGGAAGGCCGAAACGCAAAGATCATCATTCGTGCGATAAAGGCGAACGGCCATGTGACGATTGTTGAACTCTGCCGAAAGACCCGACTTTCAACAAGCGGAGTCTATAAAATCATCGCCGCCTTGAAAAAGGCTTCAAAGATTCGCCGCATCGGCCCGACCAAGGGTGGATTCTGGGAAGTGGCGGAATGAAAGTAATGGAGGATAAATAATGGAGAACCAAGAGAGTCATGTCGGCGGAAACGGGCTGACGCTGTCCGACCCCCTGAGCAAGCCCAAGAAATGGGCCGTGGGGCTAACTGTTTGCATCATGATTTTGATGATGCTGGCGACATTCGCCGCATTCCATTGGCTCTATTCGGAATACTTCAGGTTTTCTGCGAACAAGTCAGCTTGCATCCAAAAGCTTGCAGACATAAAAGCAATGTGTTCAGAAGCGGAACGAGAATGCAAGAGTGGCATAGCTGCTGCCGAAGAGGAATTCTCGCGGAAAAAGAATGCCATTGAAGAGGAACATAGAAACCGAAGCAAAGAGTTGGACGAAGAGTTGGCAAGAAAGAAACAAGATTTCGCCTCCCTCATAAAGGGATTCAAAGAGCGGTATGATTCTACGACTAATGATTTGGCCGTTGCCATTCAAGCGCAAAAGGCAGAGTTGCAGAGATTGTCTGCTATGAATGATTCGTTGTCGGATGTTGGACGCCAATATGAAACAGTGAGCAACGCACTTATTCGAGCGATATCAGCACGAGACAATGCGCTTCGGATCGAACGAGAAGCGCAAGACAATTTTAACGAGTGGAATGCTAAAATTGGCAATGTGAAAGCCCAGTTGACGCAAGTCGAGAATAAAAGATCAAATCTCATTGATGAGCTGTCGAGTCTTGAAACCGCAACAAACAACGTATCCGTTAACTTGTCGGTCATATCGAGGAAAGTGACGGATGCCAATGCCGAATTGCAAACAGTTTCCAACGCGATAAACTCTGCCACTGCTGAATTGTCAAGACTGCGTTCTTCCGTATCGAAAGCGAACGAAGAAGCCAAGACTGCAAACGCGGAACGGGATGCTGCGCAAAACGATAAGAAGGCTGTCGAATCGGCTAGAGACAAGGCGCAAAGCGAATGCGCAATCGCAAAAGGTTCTGCAGAAGCGGCCAAGTCCGAATTAGACAGCACCGTCAAGGCAGCAAAAGATGCCTCAACAGAGTTGGAGCGGATGAAAGGTGAAATCGCAACACAAGCAGCAAAGATACAATCTGCCAGAATTGAGTTGCAAAGCGTTTCAAACAAAATCGATCTTGCGAATGTTCGTCTGCGTGAAGTGAATAGCCAGATTGATCAAGCGGAACGGACGCGGAAATCGGCAGACGCGACGGCTACACAAAGTCTTGCAGCAAAAGATTCCGCGCTTGACGCGAAAAGAGAGGCCGAGTCAATGCGCGATAAGGCAATCGCTGAACGTCAATTGGCTGAACAGAGGCTAAAAGAACGCAAGCCTGAAATTGAAGCACAAATCCTAGAGTTAGAGGAACGATTGAATGCGCTTAAAACAGAATCTAAACGATTGAAAAGTGGTGATGAAAACAAAGCTAATGCCGAAGATCCAATCAAGGAAGGCGGTGCAGAATGATAGTGGACATGCTGGAGATGTTGTCGAGTAATCCATTTATTGTCTACGTGGCAGGAATGTCGCTGGTAGTGATTCTTGCTGGCATATTTCTTTTGACGCTTCGTTATTACATCAGAGCCAAGGATTTGGCGCCGTACCTTCACAAGGTCGAAGAGTTGATGGCAAAGATTTCCGAATTGGACGGAAAAATTGATGATGCCGAAAAAGAGCTTAAGGATAAGGCGGCAGAAATTACGAAAGCCGAACGACTCATACAACAAGGCAAAGACGCAGAAGAATGGCTTAAAAACGCTAAGGATGAAATAGAAACAACGCAAAAGAATCTTGAAAGTGTTCGTGCTGCTATTGAGACGGAAAAGGTTCACAAGGAGGATTTGGACCGACAGATTTCCGAGCGTCAACAGCAACTTGTAGAACTGGAGAAGAAATCTGTTGAAGCAGAGAAAAGAGTGGAAGAAGCCGATAAAGAAGCGGAGTCCATTCGTAAGGAGAACGCCGAATTACACGTAGCTGTACCAAGGTTAAAAAAAGAAATTGAAGAGATGGAAAAAGAACTCGACACTAAAAAATCTTTGCTAGAATCATGGGGGAAGCAACTTGTGGATGTAACAGAACAAGTTAACAAAGCCAAGGGGGAGCTCGAGCGTCTTCAGGGAATGGTTGCCGTAAAGAAAAATGAACTAGAGACGTTCCAGAAACAATTGAGTGATGCACAGAAAGAACTTAGCCAGAAGAAGAGAGAGATGGTTGATGTTGAGGCTCGTGCAACTGAGGCACAAAGCGTTCTTACGACTCTTACAGCAAAGCGCGAGGAGTCGGGTGAAAAGTGGAAGAATCTAGACACGCCTATTATCAATGAAAGTCTAATTCGTAAAACAGAGGAAGAATATTTGTTGGACGAAAAGAAATGGTTGGCAAGATTCTCCAAACGCCTAGTGAATAACGGCTTTATTTTTGATGAGCGCGCCATTAGGGCTTTCCATACTGGATTGAAATGTGCCAAGCAGACTCCACTTGTGGTGCTTGCGGGAATCTCTGGTACAGGTAAGAGTCTGTTGCCAGAGCTTTATGCGTCGGCGTTTGGAATGAATTTCTTGTCGGTACCTGTACAACCTAGATGGGACAGTCCGCAAGACCTATTTGGCTTCTATAATTACATGGAGGGGCGTTATAAGGCGACTGAGCTAGCGCGTTTGTTGTGGCAGTTTGATCGTTACAATGGCCCGGCGAAGATACGTTACAACAGTAGAAGTCTTCCGCTTAATCTGGTTCTTTTGGATGAGATGAATCTTGCGAGAGTTGAATATTATTTCTCCGACTTACTTAGTAAACTTGAGACTCGGAACGGACTTGATCCCGAAAATCCCGTTGAACGCAAGAAGGCTGAAATTGAACTTGAGTGTAATGCAGCTGATAAGGTTGACTCTATGCGGCATCTGTTCGTGTCTCCCTACACTCTTTTTGTCGGCACAATGAATGAAGACGAAAGCACTCAAACGCTTTCCGATAAGGTCATAGATCGATCGAACGTTCTAAGGTTTGGGCGTCCTAAAATGCTCGGTGTTGATGGTGAAGTCTCTGTGAAAGAACCTGATAAGAGCGCATTTGTTGCTTCGTATTCGGACGAGGTCAGAATCAGTGCGGAAGATTGGGATTCGTGGTGTGCCAACCTTGATGCAGCAAGCGAGGATCGTGGGGATCTCAAATTTTTGAGAAAAACCGTAACTCCAGTCGTAGAGGCTTTAGATAAGGTGTATCGTTCCTATGGCTTCCGTGTGGACAAGGCCATGAAGCTCTATGTGATGAATTATCCCGGTAATCCAAAGGAAGCTGTAGCAGATCAGATTGAAATGAAGATTCTTCCTAAATTAAATGGGGTGGAGCTTCAAGATGACCATTTCGACGAGGTGAAGTCCGCAATCTTAGCTGCGATTGATGCAACAGGAGACGAGAAACTTCGCAAAGCATTTGAGGACTCCTGCCCAGAAGGTGGAACATTCTTTAAATGGCGTGGGGTTATGCGCTGACGATGGACACGGTTGACAAGTATTCGTTGCGGGAATATCTTCATCTTCTTTCAAAGAGGGTGAAGGATCCTCCTTGTAATGAAGAGTATGATGCATTTTTGAGTAAGGTCTGGGTATTCTTCGACTTGCGTGTTAGGGCGGAAGAGTTTTTTAGGAAGAATCGCCATCTTGCCATTTCTCACCATGGAGCACTACCTGTTGATTGGTTCATGGTCAAGGACGCTTTGGGGGTAAACAACGAGCCGCCAGAACAAGCGATAACTCTGATATCCAAAAGAAATTACAATGATGTTAATTCGTTGATAGGTAACCTGAGAAAGGTTTTGAATCGTGTACGCCAGAAGGTAGCAATTGGGCGAGTTCAGCAAGTTGATTCTCATTGCCTTCGTTGGTTGACACGACAGCCAGGGCGGACGGCAGCAGAAAAGGGTGGTAGCCGTCAAGAAATACTCGGTGTTGTTAGAATTGAGCATTATAATACGCTTGAAAATCGTGTTCTTAAAGACTTCATGTCCCGCTGCATTGGTCTGGCGACAATGTATCTTCGTCGGCATGATGTGCCCGAATTTCATGAACATGTGAATGTTCAATCAGTTAGGCGCTTTAAAAATCTCTGTATCGGGGGTCTGGCTGCGCCGGAGTTTCAGAGTGTTATTGAACTTCGTGATTTCCCACAACCGAATTATGTTCTACAGCAAGATCGCCTTTATTCTAAGATATGGCGTGCATATGGAGATATAATGCGCCAGGAAGATGTGGCGGAGAAACTGTGGAAGAAACGCGACGAAGTTGATTATCTCTACAAAAAATGCAAAGAGTGTATTCCAGTGCATTGTTCGCCTCATGCGAAGTTTGCGACGTCATTGTGGGTGAATGAGATTGACGGCCGACAGTCAATAATTGAGGCCCCAGTTTGGAAGAATGAGTTATTTACCGATGTGGTAGAATCGCCCGCGCCGCCTCAGAATGAATGCGTCATAGTTGATTTTACATGTCCATGGGACACACGAGATGAACTGGTGTATCCTAAGAGGCACAAAAACGCTCGTCCTTTTATTCAAAACCCGCATAAACCGAGTTTGGAGCCTGGTGAGCGATTTTCTCTTCAGGAGATCATTCGCAAACGGGACTTTGTGCGGTTGGCAGATTATCTTCGTCAACTCCATGGGTTACTTAGGGGGGCGCGCTGGATTGTACTTGTCCCTGATGATTGGCAACCAGAGTGGCTTGAAGCCGTGATTCGTGCACGCCCACCAGCTTTGGCGAGAGACAGAATGTTTTTGCTCTGGAGAAGCGTTGCCGCTGCATTGGGGGCTATGGAGCGATATGATTTCCCCAACCGAGGGAAGCTTGTTGTCGCAGATGGGTATCAGCTTGCTGAATACAATGCGGTTGAGATTCGTTTCATGAGGGAGCGCAAAACTGGTCGAATACTGCCTCAACGGTCTTCTGTCAGTCTTCATAGCAACGATTGTGAAGGCTGTAAGGATGTTCGGTTTTATTTGAACAGATCATGCCGTGACCAGTCCGCGGTTTATAAGTTAGGCGATAGGCATACACTACATCTTGGTATTGGCCTTCTAAAACCGACCAATTTTATCTGTTCACATGAGGGGATTGTCTATTCCGCATGTGATGAAATTCTCCGCGCTGGAGTCCAAAGATATTTGCGAGAGGAAACCGCGGGATTGATCTCATATTTTGATGAGCTTGACGGGTTGTATTTGGTGATTCAGACGAAAGGAGAGGAGGTTGAATTTTCACCTCTTGTAGAGCCCGATGAATTCTTCCCTGGCGGGACACTATATACGGGAACGAAGCAGAAGGGGGGCGCTTTGCAGGCGGGTGCGACTAAGTTATCTCTTTACTTGCTCCAAGGCGAACAGAGCGATAATGTTCTTCTGAAGGAGATGGTTGAAAAATTGGAGTATACAACGCCTCAAACGACAGATATTTTCTTTGAGGCGTCGATCACACCTGGTCAGGGATTAGCTTCCGTGATGTTTAGCGCTGATTTCCTTGAGAAGCCTTTGCCGCTTGACTTGACCAAGCTATCAATCTCAACATATACTAAGTCCCGAATCGAACGTGAAATGAAACGTCATTTCCCACCGGTCATGCCTTATGTGGAAGCAAGCGAAGATATTTGGAAATCCATCAAAGATGAAGTTATAGGTTACATCCGTCGCGGTGGGGTTATTTCCGATACAGGCCTGTTTTACAGACCTCAACCCTATTTCGGAAAGATAGATTCAATGAACAACAGGGGGGGCCGTCATTATGGATATGATAGATTATTTGATGAGTGGAAAATGTCACCAATAGATTTGTTGAAGAGGGAGAATGTGTTTGGCAATGCACCTGGACACGAATTCCCAACTGATGGTGTTGATTGGGATATTTTGTTCAAACGTCTAGCATCCGATTTTAGGAGTGGTCGTGACGTTGTTCGGCTTATTGCCTGGACCTATCAAAGTGAGAATGAGGAATTTGAGCCGATTCGTAATTTTTTTTACAATAGTTATGTAAAACGCGGTGAGCCACTTAGGGCTGAGGCATACAGTTTTTGTGCAAATTGTTTTCGTGGTGACGATGAACGTATCGTAGATATATTAAAGACGGCATTGTCTCGTATCGCTGGCAGTAGTGAGCGGGAAAATGAGTATCGTTTGGTTTATAACATCTTGCAGTTCCATCCCGAAGCCATATCAAAAATTCAGTCTGCGCTTTGCGAGTCTGCTTTCACCCGCACATATTACAATTATAACAGTTACCCATTTTTGAACCGCTGGGGAGGTTTTGCCGGGACTCAAGCAGTTAAAATGGCAGGGTATTATCTGAAAACGATGTTGTTTTTGTTACATCGCAGAAGATACGATCCTAATTTCATGCTTCGGAGCGAGGGTTGGCAACCTTCTGGTTTCCTTGCGGAACGATTGCCGACTAGAACGCAGACTCAGGAAGGTCATGAGAAGACGCGAGTGTCTTTTTTAAACTACGTTCGTGGACATGGTACGATTGAAGGGATCCCATTGGGGGACTAACATGGTAGAACCTTGGACAAAATTCAGGAACTTGTGCCGGTACTACGCCGACTGCGTAAAGTATTCGGAACAGAGCCAAGAGTATCTGTTCTCAAATCAATTGGGGATATCGTTCATGATGCCGCGGCTGCCATACAACTGGCATGTCATGGACGGTGAATTTGTAGTCGCGACATCAAAGGATGATGTCTTTATCCGGTCTAATCTGCTCAAGGCTTCAGACGAAGAAGAGTTGTTCATTGGCTATCCGCTTCAATCGTTTATTTCGCCCAACGGTGTTGAATGCCTTTCTCCGATCATGATGTTTCCAGTTTCGATCTCAGTGCAAGGAGCGGGGTTTACAACTGGGATGAAGATGGAGATAGATAGGCAGGGCATATCCATAAACCATGACTGGATCGAATACCACATCCCTAAGGCAGATCAAAAGGCATTTCAGCGCGCTTGCGAACAAGCAAATGACGAGTTGGGGCGGGTTGATGTAGAACTGGTGCTAAACTACATATCACGGCGTTTTGATGTCAAAGAGCTTTCGCCCAACTCAATGGCTTTTTCAGTTCGCCACTCGCAATCTGAGAAGGAACTTTTAAATACTGCCGTGTTGTTTGTCGGAAACAAGACCACATATACGAAGAATCTGCTTTCAGAACTGCGCCGCATAAGTACAGAACCCGATTCGGTGTTGGACAAAACCGCTCTTGCATACGTGTTTCGCGATCCGCCTCTTCCGAACGATCCCGTTCATGGCGCTGGCGAAGACGAGAAGCGCATCCCCGTATCCTTCACAAAGCGCAGAATGAATGCGGGGCAATTCGAAGCGGTGGAAGAGTCATTGAATCGACCTGTGGTTAAAGTAATCGGGCCGCCCGGTACCGGCAAGTCTTTCATGGCCGTAAACTTGATCGCAAACGAAGTTCTGCATGGTGGGTCTGTTCTTTTCACAAGTAAGAATCATAAGGCAATCCATGCCATCTTTGATAAGGCACCTGATGCAATTGAAGATTCTGATTTTCCGCTTGTTTCCTTTTGCACTACGCCAGACAATCCTACAAATGCAGATTGGCAGAAATCGCAGCAGGCAGTGGATTTGCGTACAGACCTCGTAAAGGCTAGACTTTCGAAAGCGTATCGGCAGCAAGATGCCCCCATAGATTCCATGACCGATGATGTTTCATGGTCTGCCAAGCTCGATGTCGCATTGTCGCAATACCGGGATGCAGAATCGCACATCGCACGCTATCAATATTTACGAAGGACAATCTCGGGCTTTGAAAGGCTTCTATCGGACTTAAACGAACATATCAAATCTCTTTCAGTTGATAAGCGCGATAGCGCCGAAACAATGTCACTGCTTGAGCAGGTCAATGTGGCATTAAGCGCGGCACCTAAACGTGATTTCATTGAACGAGTGTTTGACGCAATAAAAAGGATATTCGGGCACGATACTTTCCCGAGTAAAGAATTGCGTAAGCAACTTGCAGATGTAGCACCAGACCTTGGCAATGCGTTTGTGTCGCCTAAAACCGTCCGGAAGGAAGTGAGACGAGTGCTGTCGGTATTAAAATGCCGACAAGTTGCCAAACAACTAGAGGCTGCAGACATTGCCGCACTAAAGAAGGAAGAGGCTGAGAGCAATTATGACAATCTGAAGGAAGCGACGAAAAAGGCGTTGCTGGATGCCGAGGCTACCGTACAAGCGGCGTACGTTGAAAAGATGTTGCGCGGCATTTCTACTGTAAATGACACTGAGATAGTTGTAGCAAGATGTAAAAGTGCTGTGGAAGATGTTTTGCGGACGGCATCGTTGCCTTTCATGGCATCTGTAGGCGATGGAAATAAATACGATATAGCGTTAAAGGCGTTCAGCGAATACCTGAGGATATTTCCTGCCTGGGCGGCTACAATGCTTTCGTTGAAACGTGCCGCTCCTTGTCTCCCTGCCGTGTACACGCTTGCAATTATAGACGAGGCTTCGCAATGTGATATTCCACCGATGATACCTGTTCTCTATCGGGCACAGCGTATTGCGATAGTGGGCGATCCTAACCAATTTCCGCCAGTAATCACATTGAAGAAGGGACGTGATCTTGCTTTTAGACGCAAGTACCGTCTGGATGGGCCAGAGTATCGCAAATTTGCTTATGGGGAAAACAATGCCTTTGGAGTGTTGCCGCAAAAGGCAATGCTGTTAGACGAACATTTCAGATGTGCTGATGGGATTGCTGAATATTTCAATAGTGAGTTTTACGATCACGGTTTGTGTCTTTGTTGTGAGACAGGTAGGAATGGGAAGTCGGCAGTAAGTGGATTGATGCCTGGAATGGAATGGATTGATGCCGTTGGCGGCGATGAGGCCGAAATGGAAGCCGCAATGGATTATCTCAAAGGATTGAAGCGTAGTGGATTTGTTGGAACAATAGGTGTGATAAGCCCGTTGCGGGATTTGGTGAATAGATTTAAGACATGTGCGGCGGATAACAGATTGGTTATCCCAAAACAGCTCGATATAAATTCGCAGATCAATACTGCCAATGGCTTCCAAGGCGGAGAGTGCGACGTTATCCTTTTTCTGCTAGGATTGAACGGTAACAGAACGCATGGGGAAGAATGGTATATAACATCGGCAGATAACAAATATATTTACAATGTCAGCGTTTCAAGGGCTAGGCACTTGTTTGTCGCGTTTGGGGACAAAAAGAGAGTGTTTGCCAGTGGTCTGTCTTACATACAGAAGTTAATTCCTGAAGCGCGCCCACCGCGCAAGGTCTCAATTGGACCAGGTGAGGAACGTTTACGGATTGCATTGGAGAGAGCTGGTGTTATGACAACACCCCAATATCCAATCGCAGGACGCTATCTTGACTTGGCTATTCCAGAACACAAAATAGATATTGAAGTTGATGGACAAGCCTGGCATCTCGATAGGAACGGCTGCCGTAAAGCTGATGACATCCACAGGGACATTTTGCTTGAAGCATTAGGTTGGCATGTGATTCGTTTCTGGCATCATCAAGTTGTCAATGAGATAGATGCTTGTGTTAGTCGTATAAGGGAAAGTGTCGAAAAACTAGCCTAACAATACAATGCCTATTTTGAGATATGCTTTGTGATATTTGCCGCCGCCCGTTTGGGCGGCGGTTCGTGTTTCTGCACCCTTGCTTCTTTATCGCTTCAACCTTTTGCCGCCGGAAGAATCTGATCCGGCGGCAATAAACATCTTTACCCATCGGCGGCAAGTTGCCGCCGATTCCACCACATCACACCACACCCAACCGAAAGGAGAGCACATGCGACTAATCGCATTTCCGCAGTGGGACAAGGTGACATCCCTCTTGCGCGGCATGGCGCGGCAGTCCGCCGCCGACTATGCACAACGAAAGATCGTGCGCATCATCCCGAAAAACGGCGTAGTACACATGTGTTGAGACGTTGGAACTTCGTTTTTCACACATGGCGCGGACGTGAACGAATGGGGGCGGGACATATAGGCGGTGGGAATGTTTTGTTGACATGTCCGAGATCCTTGCGGTAGGTATGAGATCTTTAGGCAGATGACTTTAGAGAATTCTAAAGTTGAACTTCGTGAAATCGTCCAACTTCCATCAACACGCCGTGGCTTAATTATGGTATAATATGGCCACAACAAGGGAGTATCTATGCCTGTAATAGTTCCTGTAAGAGACCTCAAGGATACCAATCGGATATCCGAGCTTTGCAATAGCGAGAAACGGCCAATATTCATCACAAAAAACGGCTATGGCGATATGGTCATAATGAGCATGGCCTATTACGAGGAGGCGATTGGTCGTAATGCCATCTACGCCAAACTCGAAGAAGCACGAGCCGATGTAGTTTCAGGTCGCGTCAAGCCGCTTCAAAAGGCGATTGCAAGGCAAAGGGCGAAATTCAATGTTCACGCTTGAAATCACCGAAAGCGCGGAAGCCGACCTCGACCAGATAACGGATTATCTCGGTTTCGCGCTTCCCACCTCCACGACGGCGATTCCCTCGGTCGTGAGTTCGTAAAGACCATAAGATGTATGAACTCTGAGCAATCATTGATTGAGATATTCTCCCGCATTCACGGCACGCGGCCGTTCGGGGCGGATGCGGAGGTCGTTCCGTTTGGAGGAACGAATCTGCTCGTGTCCACCGACTCCTTTTTCGAGCGCGAGGACTTCCTTTCCGGCCTTGAGCCGGAGGCCATGGGACGGGTGATGGCGTATGGCGCAATCTCCGACATTCTTGCCTGCGGCGCGCAGCCGGCGTTTCTTGTTCAGGCGTGGAACATAGACGAGGCGCACGACGCGCGGTTTTACGAGCGTGTGGCGCAGGGCATCCAGCAGGTCGTTTCGCACTACGGCGCAAAGGTGATTGGCGGCGATGTCGGCACGGCGAAGGAATGGTGCTGGACGGCGACCGTGTTTGCCGCGTCGCCGTCGCCTGTCCGCCGCCTCGCATCGAAGCGGATGGATTTCGACCTCTATGCCACAGGGCCGTTCGGCGCGGCGAATGTCGCGGTGTTTCTCGGGCGCTTCCTCCCCGAACCCGCGCTGCGCGACCCCGTTCCCGCCGCGTCGCTGTTCGCCACCGATACGAGCGGCGGCTTTTTCGACGCGGTGGAAAATATTCGCCGCGTGAACGACGGCATCTGGATTGAAGTGGACGTCGCGCGCGCGCTCGCGCCGGGAATCGCGCACAGCCTTCCGGACGGCGTCGAACCTGGCTGGGCGCTTGTCGGCGGCGTCGGCGAATACGAACTTCTGTTCGCCGTTCCGCGCGGTGTGCACGTCGACGGCGCGATCCGTGTCGGTCGCGGCGGATTCGGCGATCCGGCACGGGGTGGCGAGGTCCGGGTCGTGTGCGGCGCGAAGACCGGGCGCCTGGTCGCGCCGCCGCCCGACTACCGCGCCCTCCCGCGCGAAAACTGGCTGTCCGCCACGGCCGCGTACTGGCAGTCACTGGAGGTCTAGAAGATGGAAACGGTTCTTGTCACGGGTGCCGGGGGCTACATCGGCTCGAATGCGGCGGCGTCTTTCGTCCGCGCGGGCTACCGCGTCATCGGCACCGTCCACCGCACCGTCTCGGCGCGTCTCGCGCAGCTGGGCATAAAAACGATCACGGCCGATTTGACGGACGCGGCGTCCATTCCGCCGCTCTTCGCCGACAGGCCGGACTACGTCGTGCATATCGCGGCGCGGGCGAGCGACGTCGGGCGCGACGCCTGGTTCCGCACGGCGAAC
>Ga0256405_10004730_pt1 | contig 24912 bp, 22 predicted proteins | sample RumenRJG_02DNA_FD_189096 | JGI IMG/M metagenome (GOLD analysis project Ga0256405, IMG submission 189096) | Bovine rumen microbial communities from Lethbridge, Alberta, Canada - RJG_02 | ecosystem: Host-associated > Mammals > Digestive system > Stomach > Rumen | place: Canada: Alberta... | reverse complement strand
ATAACGATATACCTATATAACAATCATATCATAAAAGCATAAAAAAAGCAAGGGTTTTCCTTGCAAAATCAATATTTCTCGATATTTTTTTAATCAGAAATGCTTATGTAAGTGGCAAACTCGGGAAATGACACGTTCGTCGTTATTCATATGAACCCCTTCTATTTCAATAATAACTTTTATTAGTTTATCTCAAATAATTAACCATTGCAAGCCCAATATTGCAGCAATGAGACGCTGTCAAAAAGGGTTTTATGTGATGAAGTAAAGGGACAACCGGAACACATATATTGAATGTTGAATTGCAACAGCTTCTGTGATAAAATAATATAAAAATATTGTATTTGCAAGAAAAATCGATTGAATATTATCGCCTTTTGAGTGCTTTCTTGTGCAGATGGAAAACGGAGAACAGCTTATGCGTTTTGTAAAAACAGCGCTGATTATTATTGGTACTGCGGCTGCAGGATTGGCGATTGTCGGCAAAGTAAAGAAACCAGGCTCAATCTATAAAGATGTTCCGGAAGAAAAAAACCCGATGGAAGGGAAAAAGGTTTTGTTCGTAGAAAATCCGGATGAAAAAGAGAACGCTGACGGCGTCTGCGGGCATCTTGAGTCCATTGGGGACAGCAGCTACGCGCCTTCCTTCTACGAGAAATATGTTAAAAGGTGCCTTGATATAGTTTTGAGCTTTGTCGGACTCGTTGCATTATCACCAGTATTTCTAGGTATTTCTGCAGCAATCATCGCTGATGATCCTGGGCCTGTGTTTTTTACGCAGAAGAGACTCGGAAAAAACAAACAGTATTTCAAACTCCATAAGTTCAGATCCATGAAGATGAGTACGCCGCATGATAAACCGACGCATATGCTGGAAAACCCGGAGCAGTACATTACGAAAGTCGGAAAGTTCATTCGCGCACACAGTCTTGACGAGTTGCCACAAATCTGGGATATCTTTATTGGAAACATGAGCGTAATAGGTCCGAGGCCCGGACTATGGAACCAGGATCTTTTGACAGCGGAGAGAGATAAATACGGCGCAAATGATGTAAAACCGGGCTTGACAGGTTGGGCACAGATCAACGGACGAGACGAACTGGAGATACCGGAAAAAGCAAAACTTGACGGAGAATATACGAAAAAAATAGGTCTCAAAATGGATATCAAATGTTTCCTTGGCAGCCTTGGTGTTGTTGTGGGAGACAAAGGTGTTGTGGAAGGCGGAACAGGGGAAATACATAAAAGAGGGAACGGCAAGTGAAAAACGTTCTTATTACGGGAGCAAATTCTTTTGTTGGAACAGCTGTAAAACAGTATCTTGACTCATTCCCAGATAAATATGCCGTCACAGCTGTCGGCATGAAGAATGGTGAATGGCGAGATCTTTCGTTTTCTGCCTTTGACTCCGTTTATCATGTAGCAGGATTGGCGCACGCAGATGTTGGTAGGGTTTCAGAAGAAACCAAAGAGAAATACTATGCGATCAACCGAGATCTTGCAATCGAAGTTGCAAAAAAAGCTAAGACAGAGGGCGTGAAGCAGTTCATTTTTATGTCCTCGGCAATTGTGTATGGCGACTCCGCTCCAATCGGAAAACAGAAAATCATTACTAGAGAGACAAAGTGCAGTCCTGCAAATTTTTATGGCGATAGTAAAATTCAGGCTGAAAAGGGGCTTTTGAAACTCGAGGATGAGAATTTCGGGGTTGTTATCTTACGTTGCCCTATGATCTATGGGCGTGGCGGGAAAGGCAATTTTCCGGTTCTTGAGAAATTAGCTCTAAGATTGCCCGCATTCCCTAAGATTAAAAATGAGCGTTCAATGCTCTATATTGAAAATCTCGCAGAGTTTGTCCGACTGATGATTGAAAATGAAGAAAGCGGCATTTTCTGGCCTTGTAATAGGGAACTGAGCAATACATCAGAGCTGGTTAAAATGATTGCCGACTGCCACGGCAAGAAAATTATTTTAGTCCCTGGACTGGAATGGGCGCTTAAAACAGTTTCACACATAACCGGTTACGTCAATAAAGCGTTCGGTAATCTGACATATGAGGAGACGCTAGGGGATTATAAAACAGAATACAGGCGATATAGTTTGGCGGATAGTATTAAGGAGACAGAAGGATAGATGGGTAAACACATACTTTTGGTTTCACAATACTTTTTCCCGGAGAATTTTCGCGTAAACGATATGGCGTGCGAATGGGTTAAGCGTGGTTATAAGGTGACCGTGCTTACAGGTATCCCCAATTATCCCATGGGTAAATACTTCGAAGGATATGATTGCAGACACCGGACCCGCGAGAACTGGAATGGCGTCAATATTATCAGGATCCCTTTAATCCCAAGAGGAAATAGCAAAAATAAGATAATAAATGCTGCAGGAATGACAGCAAATTATTTTTCATTTGTGGCCAGTGGGAAACGATGGGTTAAAACCAAAGAAGCGGCGGATCTTCATGCCGATCTTGTGTTCACGTTTGAAGTGTCTCCGATGACCCAGGCACTGATCGGAGTGTGGTACGGGAAACAATATCACATTCCTACGTTTCTATACGTTCAAGACCTTTGGCCGGAAAATGTGGAATCAGTTACTGGCATTCACAATCGGCTTGTTCTAAACCCTATCGATAAGATGGTCGATAAGATTTACAGAGAAACTGACCATATTTTCACAACCAGTCCAAGCTTCGCAGAGGCGATCATTGGGCGAAAAGTTGGCGTGGATCAGAACAAGGTTCATTATTGGCCACAATATGCAGAGGAGTTTTATAAACCACTTTCCAAGCAAAGCGTGGCCGAGATACCGAATGATAGCAGTTTCAAAATCGCGTTCACCGGTAATATTGGCACTGCGCAGGGACTGGATATACTTCCAAGAACTGCTGAACTTCTTAAGAATGAAAACGTGCAGTTTGTCATTGTAGGCGATGGACGCTACAAACAGGAATTCGAAAGGCAGATAGAAGAACGGAAAGTACAAGAAAGGTTCTTGATGATTCCGCGCGTCCCTGCGGAAGAAATTCCGAAAATACTGGGCGCATGTGATGCAGGATTTATTTCGTTTGCGAATACGCCTCTGTTTGAGAAAACAATACCGGCCAAGCTTCAATCGTATATGGCATGTGGAAAAGCAGTCATCGCCTCGGCCAAAGGGGAAACCGAAAGGGTAATCGGAAAAGCAGAGTGCGGTATCTGCACAGAGATTGGAAACGCTGAGTCTTTGGCGGAAGGCATCAAAAAAATGATGCGTTCAAATTGTAATGAAATGGGCAGGAAGGCCAGAGCGTATTGCGAAGAGTTTTTTGATAAAAAGAAACTAATGGATGAAATGGACGGATACTTTTGCGGCAATTAATTGTGCCGCAAAAGAGGAGTAGTTACGATGAAAGTGCTGTTAATTAACTCTGTCTGCGGGATCCGGAGCACAGGACGCATCTGCATAGATATCGCTGCAGAGCTGGAAGCACAGGGCCATGTGGTCAAAATCGCATACGGACGGGAACATGTTCCCGAAAAGGCAAAAAAATATGCCGTTCGCATTGGAACGGACTGGGACGTCAGGGCGCACGGCGTCCTTTCCCGCGTGCTTGACGCGCACGGGCTCGGCTCAAAGCATGCGACCCGGGCTTTTTTGAAGTGGGCGGAGGAATACAGCCCTGATCTCCTTTGGCTGCATAATATTCACGGGTATTATATCAATTACGAGATGTTGTTTGCCTGGATCAAAAAACATCCGGAGATGGAGGTCCGTTGGACGCTTCACGATTGCTGGGCATTTACCGGACATTGTGCCTATTTTACTATGGCTAAGTGCGATCAGTGGAAGGAGCACTGCACCGCCTGCATCCAGAAAAAGCGTTATCCCGCCAGTCTGCTCCTGGATCGATGCCGCCGGAACTTTGACCGCAAGAAGGCGGCCTTTACCGGCGTTGAGCGATTAACGCTGATCACGCCGTCCCAATGGCTGGCCGATCTGGTGAAGCAGAGCTTTTTGAAAGAGTACCCGGTCGAGGTCCACTACAACAAAATCGATACGTCGGTCTTCAAGCCCACACCAAGCGATTTTCGCAAGGAGTACGGTTTAGAGGGCAAGAAAATCGTCCTCGGCGTCGCCAGCGTGTGGGACGAGCGAAAAGGGCTTGACGACTTTATCAAGTTGGCGAATATGTTGGATGATTCCTATGCTATTGTCCTTGTCGGATTGAGTGAGAAGCAGATCCGCAATCTGCCAAAGGAGATCATCGGCATCCGGCGCACGAACAGCACACAAGAACTTGCCGCAATTTACACGGCCGCCGACGTGTTCGTGAATCCAACCTATGAAGATAATTATCCTACGACAAATCTTGAAGCACAGGCCTGCGGAACGCCGGTTATAACATATCGAACAGGCGGAAGCCCTGAAAGTGTCCCCGCAGAGAATGTTGTGGAATGTGGGGACTTAGGCAAATTGATGCTGATCACGAGACAGTTAGCAGGAGAGTAATTCTGTATGGCCTTTATCCTTGTTGAAATCTTGATATCGATTGCGGCACTGTATGAAATAAAAAGTGAGCGCCCGCAGAGGAAAGTCTTTTTTGCAATTTTTATTCTGCTGTCATTCATGATCTGCTTTCGATATGGCCAAGGATCGGATTATTATGCTTATGAGCAAAATTACAAGGATGTTACTGCGACCGGTTCTCTGCTTGTTAACACGTTGCGACATGGAGAAATAGGCTGGTATGTTCTTCTTGTGATAGGAAAACGCCTGGGCTTGTCTTGGACGTTATTTGTCGCGATAGTATCTGCCTTTATGATGTTTTCAATAGGCAGAATAATATTTCGTGAAGCAAAATATGGATGCTTTAGTTTGCTCTTGTTTTTCCCCGTTTACTATCTCGTTTATTTGTATTCAGCGGTAAGGCAGGGAATTGCGCTTACTATTTTTTTAGGCTATGCTTTGAGCGCCCTGTTAAAGAAGCGTTATTTGAAATATTATCTTTTGATCGTTGCCGCTGTTCTTTTTCATTCGAGCGCAATAATTCTTTTCTTGCTGCCGGTCTTTTTGTGGACAGAAAAGCTTAAGGAAAGAAAATATTTTTTGATATTTGTTCCTATCGTTTTTGCTTTAGGCGCTTCCGGTTACCTGAATTCTGCGATTGCTTTTTTTGGGGCAGCCTATTACTTAAAAACGGAATTCAGTGTTTTGGGAACGTTGATCAGGATCATTACGTTCAGTATTATCTACTTTATCCATCGCACTTATTGCAAAACCAAAGACAGAACGGTTGAATCGGTTCTTTTTGATCTATACACCCTGGGATTCTGCATCGCGATGATGCTTTCGTTTTCTGATCTTATCTCTCAGCGATTGACAGTTTATCTGAAAGCAATTGAAATCTTGTTAGTTCCTTTGCAGTTTTATAGTATTCAATCAAAAATAAAAGAAAGCCAGACGTCATTGGCCAAAAGACAGGGCGTTACAAACAATATTATTCTTCTGACTTTGTTGTTTGTCGCCATCATGAATGTTCAACTGATTCATAATATCAGATCGTTTATTATTCAAGGCAATTATTATTCTTGGGTGGATGTCGTCAATTATCCGTATATCAGCATTTTTGATAAAGATGCCATTCTAAATTACAGGCCATATAATTGATGAAAGGAAACTATAATCATTTACAACGACCGGAAAAAAGTAATTGATGATAATATAAAAATGATACAGGATAAAAAAATAATTCATAATACATCGATGCTCTATATCATGAACATCGCGAAAATGATTTTCCCGCTTATCACGCTGCCATATCTGACACGTGTGTTAAGCGTGCCGGGATACGGTGTGGTCTCCTATGTCAAAGCAATCATGCAGTATATGCAGCTGATTGTTGATTTCGGATTTCTCCTTTCCGGAACAAAAGACATCGTTTTGGTCCAGGGGGAAAAAGACAAAATCGATCATGAGGTCGGCAATATTTTTCTGGCGCGCCTGCTTCTGGTGGGAATCGCCTTTCTCGGCCTGTGCCTGATCACGCCGCTGATCCAGATTTTGCGGGAAAACATGCTTTTTACAATGCTGTCTTTCGTCGTCGTGGCACTGACAGTTTTCCTGATGGACTTTTATTTTCGCGGCATTGAGAGAATGGAAATCATCACAATTCGCTTTGTCGTGATGAAAGGGATCGCCGCTGCACTTACCTTTGCATTCGTACACAACGACAATGATATTCTCTGGATCCCAGTCCTGGATATTATCGGATCCCTTGTTGCTGTCGCGCTTGTCTGGATCGAACTGCAAAAATTAAACGTTCATTTAAAGTTTGACGGGCTCTCGGCTTCATTGAAAAAGCTGAAGGATTCTGCTGTCTATTTCTTTTCCGATATGGCGACGACGGCGTTTAATGCGCTAAACACGGTTTTAATCGGTATTTATATCAACAAAACAGACGTTGCCTTCTGGAGCCTTTGCATGCAGTTGATCGGGGCGGTTCAGTCGCTTTATACGCCCATTACAAGCGGCATTTATCCACAGATGATGCGATCCCGCAATCGCCGCTTAATCCAAAAAACAATGAGGATCTTTATGCCTATCGTTTGTATTGGCTGCGTGTTTACGTTTTTTGTCGCTAAATATGCGCTCCTGATCGTCGGCGGGGAGAAATATGTCGCAGCAGAAAACACTTTGCGTCTTTTGATCCCGGTCCTGTTTTTCAGTTTCCCGTCCATGCTGTACGGCTGGCCGACTCTCGGCGCGATCAACAAGCAGCGTGAAACGACCATGACCACGATCATCTCGGCGGTATTTCAAGTCGTCATGATTTTGGGACTGATTTTCTTTAATCGCTTTAATCTAGCCAGCATCGCCATAGCCCGCTGCTTTACCGAGGCCGCTCTATTCGCGCTGCGGTTTGGATTCTATCGGAAAAATATTAACGAGTTTGCGTGAAAAAACCTCACGCTGCGAATAGTACTCTATGAGGGTGCACATGTATGATTTATCTCAAAGACATATCCTTGGACGAATATAAAGAATTGTTGTCCGAACTGCATAAACATATTTTAAAAATTGCAGTCGAAATCAAACGGATCTGCGATGAAAACAATCTTCAATATTTTCTTGTTGGAGGATCTCTTCTTGGGGCAATCAGGCACCAAGGCTTTATTCCATGGGACGACGACATGGATATCGGGCTGTTAAGAGATGACTATGAAAAATTCCTTCATCTTTGCAGAACCGAATTGGGTCCGGAGTTCCATTTGGTTTCTACACAAAACGAAGAGCTTTATGGGCTTCCTTTTGCGAAAATTCTGCTGAAAAACACGGTTTTCCTTGAAAAAGGCGCGCCGAACTATTCCTGCGGGAATGGCATTTATGTTGATGTTTTCCCTGTGGACAAGATCCCGGATTCTGCATATGAGAGGAAACTGCATAATGCCGAATCCGCTTTCTTTCGCTATTCTTTGCTGAAAAAAAGCGGCTACCGGGATACCAACCCTAAAATGACATTGAAAAAACGCGTAGTGATTACTTATGCAAACATTTTTTCCAGAGAACATCTGATAAAGAGAATGGATCAAGTCGCAACTCATTTCAATACGAGAGACACGCAATATTATTATAATACCGGAAGCGCATACAAATACGGGAAGGAAGTCTTTCCTGTCGAATCCCTGGCTGGAGAATTGCCGGAATATGCGTTTAATGGAATTCTCTTCAAAGGCCCAAAGAATCCAGAAGCAATACTGGAAATGTTATATGGTGACTATATGTCGCTGCCTCCAGAGGACAAGAGATATAACAGGCACGGGATCGTTGCAGTTGACTTCGGCAGCGGAATAACCAAATCTAAATAATCAGTTTTGAAAGGGAAAAACATGAAACATAAAGCACTAATACTTGCAGCTGGTCTTGGCAGTAGGCTTGCGCCAATTACAGATAGTCGGCCAAAATCTTTGGTCCCTGTCAACGGAACGCCAATCTTGTTCAAGCAAATTGACAACCTGCTGGCAAACGGCATTGACGAGATTACCGTAGTATCGGGCTACAAAGCGGATTTTTTGGAAAAGGCTGTTCATGAGAAATATCCCAATATCAACATAGTCGAGTCCGTAGATTATGCGAGTACTAACAATATGTACTCTGCGTATCTTGGAATTCAAGTGATGTATCCCGATGGCGTGATCAAACCCTTTTACATGATGAATGCAGATGTTTTTTTCGACTCGTCGGTAATTGCAGCGCTTAAACAGGATATGAGAAGCAACCTGATAGTGGTGGATATCGGCCGCTATATTGATGAGTCAATGAAAGTTGTCCAGCAAGAAGGAAGACTCATTGCCATCTCTAAGCAGATTCCGCCGCAAGATGCTCTAGGCTGCTCAATTGATGTTTATAAATTTGGGGAAGACGGAGGCCTTGCTTTCTTCCGTCGTTGTAAAGAGCATATTGAAGAAAAGAAAGATCTGAAAAAATGGAGCGAAGTTGCATTAAATGACGCTCTCGCCGATGCACCATTTGAGGCCTGCCCGTTGGTAGGTCGTTGGTTTGAAATCGATAACCATGAAGACTTGGCTGCTGCTGAAGCGCTGTTTGTTGATTAACATCTAATGGAGGAACAACAGAAATGTCCGCATTTGACGGAGCAACACTAATGATTACAGGAGGAACTGGTTCTTTCGGCAACACCGTACTAAAGCATTTTCTTGAAACGGATATCAGCCAGATCAGGATTTTCTCCCGGGATGAGAAAAAGCAGGATGACATGCGCCACGAGCTGCAGGCCAGGCATCCGGACGCGGCAAGAAAAGTGAAATTTTACGTGGGCGACGTCCGTGATCCCCGCTCAATCGCTGACGCTATGCCGGGAGTTGACTACATATTCCACGCCGCGGCGCTCAAACAGGTCCCGTCCTGCGAGTTTTTCCCCATGCAGGCCGTCAAGACCAATGTGGAGGGCACGGATAACGTGCTGCATGCCGCGGTTGACGCTGGCGTCAAACGGGTGGTATGTTTGTCAACGGATAAGGCAGCCTACCCCATCAATGCAATGGGCATCTCCAAGGCGATGATGGAACACGTCATCTATGCCAACGCCCGCGTTGCGGCTGAGCGCGGCGGCACCGTGATCTGCTGCACCCGCTATGGTAACGTGATGTGCAGCCGTGGGTCGGTCATCCCGCTGTTTATCGACCAGATCCACGCTGGCAATCCTATCACGATCACGAACCCGGACATGACTCGTTTTTTGATGAATCTGGACGAAGCTGTTGAACTTGTACGTTTTGCCTTCGAACATGCAAATCCCGGCGATCTGTTCATCCAGAAAGCGGACGCCAGTACTATCGGCGACCTGGCAAAGGGCGTACAGCAGCTCTTCGGCGACACGGGGACCAACATCATCGGCACGCGGCACGGCGAAAAGCTGTACGAGACGCTGATGACACGAGAGGAAAGACTCCGCTCGGAGGACATGGGCAACTACTTCCGCGTGGCTGCCGACAACCGCGATCTGAACTATGACAAGTATTTTGTACAGGGCAAGGTCGAAACCGAGGCAGACGAGGCCTATACCAGCCATAACACAACGCGTCTTGATGTCGACGGCGTCGTGAAAAAGCTCTTGACAACGGACTATGTTCAAGAAGAATTGAGAGGAATTCGCCATAATTAGGAGATAGAGCGTTATGGATTATCCAAACTGGAAAGATAACGGTAAAATCAAGCTGATGATCATCGTCGGCACACGGCCTGAGATCATCCGACTTGCCGCTGTCATCAAAAAATGCCGCAAATACTTCGATACGATCCTGGTTCACACTGGGCAGAATTATGATTATAACCTTAACGGCGTGTTCTTCATGGATCTCGATCTTGCCGATCCGGAGCTGTATCTCGACGCAGTAGGCACCGATCTGGGCGAGACGATGGGAAATATCATCGCCGCAAGCTATAAGGCGATGGCCGAACTGCGTCCGGATGCCGTGCTTGTTTTGGGCGATACGAACTCCTGCCTTTCCGTCATCGGCGCGAAGCGGCTGCATATCCCAATCTTTCACATGGAGGCCGGCAACCGCTGCAAGGACGAATGTCTGCCAGAGGAGACCAACCGCCGGATCGTGGATATCATCAGCGACGTCAATCTTGCTTATTCCGAGCATGCGCGCCGCTATCTTGCCGATTGCGGCCTTCCCAGAGAGCGTACGTATGTGACTGGCTCACCTATGGCCGAGGTGTTGACGGAAAATCTGGAGGCGATCAAGGCATCTGATATTCATGCTCGTCTCGGGCTGGAAAAGGGGCGCTATATCCTCCTTTCCGCCCACCGCGAGGAGAATATCGACACCGAAAAAAACTTTACATCTCTCTTCACCGCGATCAACCGGATGGCGGAGAAGTATGATATGCCGATCCTCTATTCCTGCCATCCCAGAAGCCGCAAGCGCCTGGAGGCATCCGGCTTTCAGCTTGACCCACGCGTGATCGCTCATGAGCCGCTTGGCTTCCATGATTATAACTGCCTGCAGATGAACGCCTTTTGCGTTGTATCGGATAGCGGCACGTTGCCGGAGGAGAGCAGCTTTTTCGCCTCCATCGGCCAACCGATCCCTGCCGTGTGCATCCGCACGTCGACCGAGCGGCCGGAGGCATTGGACAAGGCTTGTTTCATCCTCTCTGGCATCGATACGAAGGGACTGCTGCAGTCCGTCGATCTCGCCGTCGAGATGGTGGCAAATGAGAAGAACGGCGGCGCGATCCCGGTGCCGGATTACACAGACCTCAATGTTTCTGATAAGGTCGTGAAGATCATCCAGTCCTATGTCGGCGTCGTCAACAAGATGGTATGGAGAAATGAGCAATGAACATTCTGGTGACCGGTGCAGGCGGCTTTGTAGGGCGTAACCTGGTTGAAAACCTGAAAAATATACGCGATGGCAAGAACAGGACAAGACCTGCTCTTTCCATTGGAAAAATTTATGAATATACGCGCGCGAACACAGATGATGATCTTGAGCGCTTCTGTGCTGACTGCGATTTCGTATTCAACCTGGCCGGGGTGAACCGCCCAAAGGATCCGGCGGAGTTTCGGGCTGGAAACTTCGGCTTTGCTTCCAAACTGCTGGAAACGCTAAAGCGGCAGGACAACACCTGCCCCGTGATGCTTAGCAGCAGTGTTCAGGCGACCCTTGCCGGCCGTTTTGGCACAAGTGAATACGGCTTATCCAAGCGAGCAGGGGAAGATCTGTTCTTCCACTATGCTGAGGAGACCGGTGCAGAGGTGTATGTCTACCGTTTTCCCAACCTTGTCGGTAAATGGGTGCGGCCGAATTATAACAGTGCGGTCGGCACCTTCTGCAACAACATTGCAAACGATCTGCCAATCACGGTCAACGATCCGAGCATTGAACTGGAATTGCTCTTCATCGATGATTTGATCGAAGAAATGTTTGACGCCCTGGAGGGACATCCCCACCGCTGCGATTATCCCGCCGCGGGGGAAGACGGCTTTGACGGTCTGACGCCGAAACCGCAGGAGAGCGGTAAATACTGCTATGCACCCGTCACGCACAAGGCCACGCTCGGCTATATCGTAGAATGCCTCCACACCTTCCATGACCAGCCGCGAACGCTGATCATGCCTTCAATTGCGCCTGGCAGCTTTGAAAAGAAGCTGTACAGCATGTATCTAAGTTATCTGCCAAAGGAAAAGGTCGCCTTTGATCTCAATATGAACTGCGACGATCGCGGCAGCTTTACCGAGCTGCTGAAAACCGTCGAGCACGGCCAGCTTTCCGTGAACATTTCCAAGCCCGGCATCACAAAAGGGCAGCACTGGCATAACAGCAAGTGGGAGTTTTTCATCGTCGTTTCCGGCCGCGGGCTGATCCAAGAAAGGAAAATCGGCACGGATGAAGTGATCGAGTTTGAGGTTTCGGGAGGAAGAATCCAGGCCGTTCACATGCTGCCCGGATATACGCACAACATCATCAATCTGTCTGAGACAGAGAACCTAGTCACGGTAATGTGGGCCAACGAAATCTTTGATCCGAATCATCCGGATACTTTTTTTGAAATTGTTTGACAGGAATTCCAACTTGTTTTTTTGCAGACAACAGATGTGTTTTTCAGATATTTTTTGAAACTGTTGATAGGTTATTTTAAATAAAAGTATTTTCGTCTCAAAGCGTTGCCTTTCTATTGAATAACGAATTTATTAGTGATATAATCAAAAAATAGTAAAAGTCGTTAATGGCAGATTGTTTTTTGTTCTACGCATGACACTTTTTATCTTGTTTTTAGGTTAACATTTATTGCGGGGAAAATGAAAATGGCCAAAAAAAAGATTCCGTTTAGTCCTCCCGATATTTCTGATCTCGAAATAGCAGAAGTAACGGAAGCGCTCCGTTCGGGTTGGATTACGACCGGTCCGCGGACGAAGCTGCTTGAGCGTCGGCTTGCTGCGTTTATTGAGACGGGAAGAACAGACGTCGATTGTAATACCAAGGAGAATAGAGCGCAGTATTCAAACAGAGTCGTTTGTCTCAACTCTGCGACGGCTGCAGAAGAGTTGAATCTTCGTGTCCTTGGTATCGGCCCTGGGGATGAAGTGATCGTTCCGGCCTATACGTATACCGCTTCGGCAAGCGTCGTGCTCCATTGCGGAGCTACAGTTAAATTCGTCGACATCCAGAAGGATGGTGACAAGCTCAGCCATGCGCCGTTAATGGACTACGATCAGCTCGAATCGGCCATTACCGAAAAAACCAAAGCTATTGTAACTGTCGATCTCGGCGGGTTCGTGTGTGATTACGAGCGCGTCTTTGATATTGTTGAAAGAAAGAAGGGCCTATTCACTCCCGTTGAGAGTGACGGCACTCTTCTGGGCGATCTCAGTTCAAGGATTCAGAAAGCGCTGGGACGTATTGCTGTTGTTGCCGACTGCGCGCATAGTTTGGGAGCTGCACGCGTAATTAACGGCGAACGGAAAAATTGCGGCGAAATTGCTGACTTTTCGAGTTTTAGCTTTCATGCGGTAAAGAACTTTACGACGGCAGAGGGCGGCGCCAGTGCCTGGCGTCCGATAGAAGGTGTCGATAATGCTGAGATCTATAAGATGTTCCAGCTTCTCTCCCTGCATGGACAGAATAAGGATGCGCTGGCCAAGTCCAAGCTTGGCAGTTGGGAATACGATATTATCGGGCCCTGGTATAAGTGCAACATGACGGATATTCTTGCTGCGGTTGGACTTCGGCAGTTGGATCGATTTCCTTCGCTGCTGGCAAGACGGAAAGAGATCATTTCCGTTTATGATAAAACTTGCGATGAACTGGGCATTTTTCATCTCTGCCATCACACAGAGAATATGGACAGCTCGATGCACCTTTATCTGATCCGAATCCCTGGAGCGGACGAGGAAAAGCGCTCGAAGATTATAGAGAAAATGGCTGAGAACGGTGTCGCAACCAATGTTCACTATAAGCCGCTCCCCATGATGACGGCATACGGAAGCGACTGCTCGAATTATCCCAATTCGTATGATTACTACCACAACCTGATCTCGCTCCCTCTTCATACCCTGCTTACAGACGAGGATGTTGCATATGTCTGTGAGACGCTCAAGAAAGCCGTACAATAAGAATTGGCAAGGACCGACCTATGCTGACTAGTTGGGACAGACTTCCGGATTACATGAAAACAGCGGAAGTTAAGCCATATTATGATATTTTGAACCAAAGGCGCTTTTCGCTTTTGGTTAAAAGAGTTTTCGATTGCGTTGTTGCGCTTATTTTACTTATTATACTGGCTGTTCCCATGGTGATCATCGCTGTCTGGATCAAAACTGACAGCGATGGTCCGGTTTTTTACAGGCAAGAACGCGTGACAAAAAACGGAAAGCATTTTAAGATCCATAAATTCCGCACAATGGTTTCGAATGCAGAGCAAATCGGGACTGCGGTCACAGTTGACAAGGATAAGCGGATCACACGTGTCGGGGAAAAGCTCCGCAGCCTGCGTCTGGACGAGCTTCCCCAGGTTTTGGATGTGCTCTCCGGAAATATGAGCTTTGTCGGAACACGACCGGAAGCTGTAAAGTATGTCGAGCAATACAGACCGGAGTATTATGCGACATTGCTGCTGCCTGCCGGAATCACCAGCGAAGCAAGCATCCGATATAAAGATGAAAATAAGCTGTTAAGCGACGCAGAAAATGTAGACCGCGTATACCTTGAGCTGGTATTGCCGGACAAGATGCGATGGAACCTGGAGGAGATCAAGAGGTTTTCGATTCTTCGAGAGCTTGGTACCATGTTCAGAACCGTTGCGGCGGTTTGCGGAAAAGTTTTCGATTGAGGAGAACGGATGGAAATAAAGGTTTCCTTTATTGTGGTAGCGTTGAATGCAGCGTCGACGATTCAAACACTTTTTGAATGCTTAAGACGTCAGACCTATCCGCATGAATGGATCGAGGTTATATTGATCGATGGTCTTTCTTCTGACGCAACAAAGGCGGAGATGCTCCGATTTCAAGCTGAAGTGAATGACTTCTGGCAGATAAAGGTTTTGGATAACCCAAAGAAAACGCTTCCTTGCGGATGGAATGTCGCGCTCGGCGCGGCGCAAGGGGATGCACTGGTTCGTGTCGACGCTCATGTTTCGATTCCCGATAACTTTATTGAACTAAATGTCCGAGACCTTCTTCAAGGCGAGAATATTTGCGGGGGAAAGGTAACCAGTGTTCCCGCGGATGATTCTCAGTGGAGTCTTGTTTTGAACGAGGCGGAGAATTCTATGTTCGGGGGTGGATTTGCCGCCTTTCGCAGAGCGAAAAGTGAGGGATACGTCAGCACCGCAGCTTTTGCCATTTATCGTAAAGAGGTTTTTGATACGGTCGGTCAATACAACGAGACACTGGCAAGAACCGAAGACAACGAGATGCACTATCGCATGCGGAAAGCCGGATATCGATTTTATTATGATCCGGAAATAGTTTCGTACAGAAAAACAAGAGCTGATCTGAAAGGTCTCATTAAGCAAAAATATTATAACGGTTACTGGATCGGGAGAACGCTCTGGATCGAGCCCAGATGTTTCTCACTTTATCATTTTGTCCCACTGGGGTTTGTGTTGGCCATCGCAGTGAGTTCGGCTCTTGCGATATTTGGCATGAATTGGCCGGCCAGACTGCTGTGGTACGCTTATGCTACGGCCAATTTACTGATGACGGTCGCATCTGTAATCGGCTGTAAAAAGCGCAATTGGATGTTTCTTTTTTTGCCGTTGATTTACCTGTCCCTGCATGTTTCATACGGGATCGGCACGCTGGTAGGGATCGCTGCCGGAAAGAAATGAAAGCATTGACTTTTTCAGTGAGATTGTGCTTGAGGAAATTGCACGGGAGAAATGTAAAATGGTCATTCTTCACATTGCCGCAATAGATAACGATCCTTTCAGCGGAGTTTGCATTGTCGTTCCGGAATACATCAAAGCGCAAATACGCTTGGGGCATCAAGCGGCCTTGCTGAACGTCGCCAAGGAGAAGATCGATGGTGTAAAGCAGGTGTCCCTGCATAATTTTTTCGAGTTCGATTCCGTCGAAGCGCCGTTTAACATGCCTGATCTCGTCATTTTTCAGGAATGTTATCGCAAGGAATTCCTGCTGCTTTGGCCTCAGCTGAAGAAAAAAGGTATTCCTTATATAATCATTCCGCACGGGGAATTGGGGAAAGAGGCACAACAAAAAAAGCATCTCAAAAAAACGGTTGCGAATTTTCTTCTTTTTGATCGCTTTATTTCCAACGCCGCCGCACTTCAGTGCCTGTCGCAAAGAGAATATGACAGCACGTCATTTGGCAGGAAAAAGTTTATCGCCACAAACGGGATCCACATTCCAATAAAAAAAGCGACAGGATCGGGAAGCGATTCGATAAAGCTGACCTACATCGGAAGACTGGACGCCTATCACAAAGGTTTGGATCTCCTGATATCCGCCGCGAAGGAGCTGCACGGTTTCCTTCTGGAAAAAAACGTGGAAATAAGCATATACGGGCCGGATTATGCCGGGCGGTATGAGCACGTGAAACAGCTCATTGACGAGGCGGGCGTGTCGGATATCGTTTTGCTGAATCATGAGGTAACAGGGAAAGAGAAGGAAGACATACTGCTGAAAACAGATGTCTTTGTCCAAACCTCACGCTTTGAGGGAATGCCGCTTGGCATACTGGAAGCGTTGAGCTACGGGATTCCGTGCGTTGCGAGTGAAGGCACTACTCTCGCGCAGAGGATCAGCGACGCAGATGCGGGGTGGAACGCGGGGGAAACGGTCGAGACGATCGCAGATGCTTTGACCAGATGTCTTTCGGAAAAAGCAAGATGGTCTGAAAAGGGAGATAACGGAAGACGATTGGCTGAGTCGACGTATTCCTGGGATACGATCATGGAAAAAACGCTTGCTCTCTATGAGAATGTGCACAAGTGATCTGTCTGAACAAGGCAAGGCCAACAGTAAACACAGTGTGAAGTAAAAGGATTTTGTAATGGTTCTTTATACCGGGTTATCTATTTGGATCACTCTTGTTCTGCTTATGGGCTTGCGACCGGATTCTATTGAAGCGGCGGAATGCTGGCCGAATCAGCCGGAGGACAGTGTGGCCAGGATCAACAAAATGATCATTTCTGTATTTGTCTGGTCGACGTTGCTTGCGCTCTGGTTTCTGACGGCCTTTCGTTCAGCTGCCATTGGAAACGATACCAGAAATTATTTGTGGTATTTCAGCCATTTTGCCCAAGGCCTTGATAAATCATCTAAAATAGAGATCGGTTATCAGTATCTGAATTATTTTCTCGGCAAAGTTACCCGAGATCAGCATACTTTTCTGATCATAATGGCGACGATCATGTATGGCGGGTTCGGCATTTTTCTTCGCAAATTTTCTAAAAATCCCACTGTGTCCCTCTGCCTGTTTTTCAGCTGCTTCTTTTCTGTTTATACCAATATCTTCAGACAGGGTATTGCCATGATCATCGCCCTCTACGGATATCAATTGCTCAAAGACGGGAAGAGAATACTTGCAGCGGCGCTGTTCCTTTTGGCGACGACATTTCATACGACGGCATTTTTGTGCTTTCTCCTCTTTCTCGATCTCAAGGCTCTACGAAAGTGGTGGATCGTGTTGGGCGTTACCGGGGTTTGCGCGATCGTATCTCTCTCCGGCGTGATGAAAGCGGTCGTTAACGCGGTTTTTCCCAGATATACCCACTATTTTGCGGGCCAGTATGCCTCATCCGGGTGGCTTGCCATAACGTTCTATTTGATTGTTTACGCTATCATGTATTTGCTGATCATCAACTCGCTTGAGGAGAATAACAGGGCAGACGGCGTCGTTGCGACCAATTTCACCTTGCTGATGATACTTACGGCCTTCGGTTATGCCGTAAATCTGTTTGAACGTGCGGGCGAGTATTTTATGCTCATTGCAGTCATTGAACTGCCAAATATATTGTATAGAGGGAAAATAAAGATTTTCCGGCTGTGGCTTTTCGGAATCTGCATGGTATTGCTGGCGTTCTTTATCGTAACGCTGATCTATCGTCCCGGTTGGAATCACTTATATCCGTATGAATTTTGGCACTGAACGACTGTGGATGGATCAGGATCGGAATAACACGTTCAGATATTCTCCGAGGAAGAACAGATGGGATCTCGATATAAAACTTTACTGAAAGATACTCTGATCTTCGGATTGGGGAATATGGGAACAAAGCTGATCCTGTTCGTGATGGTTCGGCTTTATACCAGCTATATGACAGATGCGGAATATGGCATTGCGGATCTCGTTTTTACGATCGCGCAGCTGATGGCTCCGTTCCTGTCTGTCGTGATTTTTGACGCCATCATCAGATTCGGCCTTTCAGAAAAAGAAAGAAAAGAAGATATCATTTTAGTCGGCGTCATTGTATGGGTGGGCGCGGCCGTTCTTGGCCTGGCGCTGACGCCCCTGGTCGGCTTATATAAAGCCGTGGCCGAATGGAAATGGTATCTGTACGTTTATGTTATCTCCAACATTGCCGACAGCATCGGATATTGTTACCTGAAGGCAAAAGGCAGGAACAAGATCTATGCGCTTTTGAGCGTCATTCAAACGGCGCTGATGGCAAGTCTGAACGTATATTTTCTTGTCTATCGCTCAATGGGGATCCGCGGCTATCTGTTGGCGTACATCCTATCCGAGATCGTGATCGATATTTGCCTGATCATAACAGGGGATATCATCAAAGACCTGAAAAAAGCGCGTTTTGATCGGAATCTCTTCAAGAGGATGGTGTTTTTTTCCTCCCCGCTGATCCTGAACAACGTTTCGTGGTGGGTCATCCAATCGTCCGATAAGGTAATGGTGGAGGCGATGATCTCAGCCGCTGCGCTTGGCATCTATACTGCCGCAGCCAAGATCCCGGCGCTGATCAACGTGATGGTGACCATCTTCCAGCAGGCGTGGGGGATCTCCGCCGTAAAAGAATTTGAATCTTCAAACGACAGAAGCTATTACTCGACGGTGCTTCGATACCTGTTTCTGTTCATTTCCGGCGCCTGCGTCTTTTTTGTAGCGATCATGAAGGTCTTTATGACTCACTATGTGGGAAAAGACTTTATCGAGGCCTGGCATTATGTCCCGCTGCTCCTGGTCAGCGCCGTGTTCGCCGGAGTTGCAGGATATTTCGGCTCGATGTACAGCGCCCTGAAAAAATCAGTAAACAACATGCTGTCTACGGCAACGGCGGCCGTCGTCAACATCGTATTCAATTTTTTGCTTATACCGTCCATGGGTATTTGGGGCGCCGTGATCGGTACGCTTATTGCCTATATAACGATCGCTTTCTTCAGATTGTTTGACGTTAAGCGATTTGTGGCTATCGACGTAAAATGGCAGACCTTTTTGCCGACGATCCTCATCCTTGTTCTGCAAGCCGTCGCCGTATCTCTGGACTATCATATTTATGCGTGTTCCGCAGTGGCTGTCGTCCTCTTTTTGGCCATAAATTTAAAAGATATTCTGTTTCTTACCAGACAGATCATGGCACGCCTCGCGCGGTGATCTATCCCATCAGAAATGAGCTCCGCCTTTTAAGAAGGAGTAAAAAAAAGAACCATGAAACAACTTACGAGTGAAGAGTACAAAAACCTGTTGCTTGAGATCATGCTGAAAATCGACAGGATCTGCCGGGATAATAACTTCTGGTATTCCATCGTTTACGGGACCCTGCTCGGCGCGATTCGGCACAAGGGCTTTATTCCCTGGGATGACGACATGGATATCGCCATGACGAGAGGGGAATACGCAAAACTCAAAGACTATATTATCGCTCATCCGGAACTGGAACTGAACGTAATTGATATAAGCAATCACGATGACACGATCTACGCCTGCGGGAAAATATGCGACGCGAGAACGATCGTCAAGGAGTCCAACTTCAGACCGGTAGATGGGTACGGCGCCTTTATCGATGTTTTTCTGCTTGACAACATACCGGATGACGAAAAGGAACGAAAACGCTTCAAGTCACATGCGCGGTATCTTATTAAGCTGATTCAGCATTCATCGAAAATGCGGCCGGGAAAGCCCGAGGGGCTGAAGCATGCATTTTTGCTGTATGGGGCGTTTGTGTACTCTCATTTTTTCAGCACCAGCCGACTTGTCCGAGAGCTTGATGAGTATTGCATGAAATACAACGGAACAGAAACAGAATGCTTCGGCGTTCCGTACTTCCTCTCCGTTTTTAAAAAATCGGATTTCGAGAAGCTGACAGATATTCCGTTCGAAGGGCATATGCTTATCGGCCCGAAAAACTATGAAAATGTATTGAATTCTATATATGAGAATTACCGGAGAGTTCCGCCGCCGGAGGAAAGAACAACCCATTCGGTTGAATGCTATTGGAAAGAGTAAATAAGAGACAGCCTCTTACTCAGATTTCAATTCCTTTTGGGGCGTTTCGGACCGTCCGACAGGATTCAGTTTTTGGAGGAAACATTGAATGTATTACTTAGATCCTAAAGTTGAAAAATTGCATCGCATCTTTGACCAAAACGAACGCAAAGAATACCTTCGCTTGGACCTCAATGAGAATCCGGGCGGACTTCCGGATGAGTTCATCTCTTCAGTATTAAGCGATGTAACGCCACAGCTTGTTGCACAATACCCGGAAACGCTCCATTTTACAGAGATACTTGCCGATTATCTCGGAACGGACCTGTCGCATCTTTGCCTGGTCAACGGATCGGCGGAAGGGATCCGTTACATCATTCAGGCATTTACATCTCCTGACGGGCGCATTGTCGGCGTTGTCCCTTCATACTTTATGTTCCAGGTCTATTCTGAAATGTATGGACGAAAGTTTGTTAAAGTTCCATACAATGATGACCTGAGCATGGATGTTGAAAACATCATCGCAGAACTGACGGATGACACACAACTGCTGATCCTTCTAAATCCGAACAACCCGATGGGGAATGTTTATTCTGAAGAGGAGTTTCAGAAGATTATAAAAGTAACTCGTGAAAAGAAAATAAACGTTCTTGTTGACGAGGCATACCATTATTTTTACCCCAAGACTTTTATCAAATACGCACTGGAAAGTGAGCACATTTTTGTAACTCGTACGTTTTCCAAGCTTTTTTCTATGGCAGGGTGTCGGCTGGGTTATGTTGCAGGCTGGCCGGAAGGTGTGAAAATGGTGCAAAAGATGTGTACACCTCATAATACCAATGCATTTGCCTTGAAAATTGCAGAGGCGATCCTTACAACGCCGGGAATGACTGACAGGTTAATCACGCAGTTTAAAGAAGGGCGGGAATACCTTATTCAGTGGCTCGATGAGCATGGTTATGCACACAAAGGAGAGGCCGGCAATTTCATCTTTATTAAGCCAAAGACAGATTCGCAGATAATAGTTGATCGTATGAAAACCGAAAAACGGATCCTCATTAAGAGTTATCCGAACGTTGGCTCGTTTGGAAATTGCCTCCGTGTTTCCATTGGAGAAAAAAAGTTTATGGAGCAATTTACAGAAGCGCTGCTTGAAATCGATGTGTGATTGATAAAAGAGGCGAAAAGTATGGTCAAGGTTATTACATACGGTACATATGACTTGCTGCATTACGGGCATATTCGCCTTCTGGAAAGGGCAAAGGCGCTCGGCGACTATCTGATCGTCGGCATCACAAGCGACGACTATGACAAATCCAGAGGGAAAATCAATAACCAACAGTCTCTCATCGAACGTATTGCTGCCGTTAAGGCAACAGGACTTGCGGACGAGATCATTGTCGAGGAATATGAAGGGCAGAAGATCGACGATATCAGACGATATAACGTCGATATCTTTACGGTCGGATCCGATTGGGTCGGAAAGTTTGATTATCTCAACGAGTTCTGCAAGGTGATCTATCTCCCTCGCACCGAAGGCGTTTCCAGCTCGCAGATCCGGGCAGAGAAAAGAAAGCTGCGGATCTGCGCGATCGGCAACGGAAGCGTTCGCAGAAAATTCGTCAGAGAGATGGCATATGTCAACGGTGTCGAATATAAGGATTGCGACGATTCCTTTGACGGAGTAGACGCTGTCTATGTGGCGACACATCCGAAAAAGCACTATGACGACGTGAAAAGAGCGCTGACGGCCGGAAAGCACGTGATCTGCGAGTCTCCTGTTGCGCTTTCTGCGGCGCAGTATCAGGAGTTGCAGGATCTTGCCCATACTAAGGGGCTCATCTTAACAGATGCAATCAAGACGGCATATTCTACCGCCTATTCCCGCCTACTTGTCGTCGCAAAAAGCGGAAGGATCGGAGACATCCTCTCTGTTGATTCGGTCTGTACAAGCCTTGCTGACGGGGCGGGGGAGTCGGGCGCGGATCTGAGCCGGAAGCAAAACAGCATCTGTGCCTGGGGGCCGACGGCAATGCTACCTATTTTTCAGCTTCTCGGTACAGACTATCGATCCAAGACCATGGTTTCCCGGATCCTGGATCCGGAGCTGAATTTCGATGGATTTACAAAGGTCGACTTTGTTTATGACAGAGCTGTGGCTTCCATCAAAGTCGCCAAGGCCGCAAAAGCGGAGGGCGAGCTGATCATCGCCGGCACGAAGGGATATATTTACGTGCCGTCTCCGTGGTGGAAAACCGATTATTTTGAAGTACGGTTTGAGGATCAGACGGAGAATAAGCGCCATTTCTATCAGCTTGACGGCGAAGGGATCCGCTACGAGATCGTTGCCTTTGCCAAAGCGGTGGAAAAGGGCAGCGGCGGTTATGATATCAGCGAAGATATATCAAAGGCCATTGTTCAGGTGATCGAAGATTATAACAGCAAAAAATATATCGAAATATAATCAAGCATCACATCGATCCCGGCGAAGAGAAAGAAAAAAGGAGAATATGACAAATGCAATTGAACAGCGAGGAACTGAAAAAGCTGCAAAACGTATGCCTGGAGCTCGCCTGTGAAGTTGACAGAGTCTGCCGTAAAAACAACATCGAATACACATTGGAGGGCGGAACGCTGATCGGCGCCGTCAGAGAGCACGGTTTTATCCCCTGGGACGACGATGTTGATATCTCCATGTCCAGAAAGGAATACGAAAAGTTCTTCGAGGCCTGTAAAACTGATCTCAACGCAGAGAAGTTCTTCCTGCAGGAGCACAGAACCGATCCCGAATACCCCTGGGGCTATGCCAAGCTGCGTATGAACGGGACAAGTCTGGTTCAAATCGGTCAGGAGGATATGCGCTTTCGGGACGGGATCTTCGCCGATATTTTTATCTATGACAATGTCCCGGACGGATTCCTCTCACGAAGACTGCATTTTGCGGCTTGCTTCTGTATTCGAAAATGTCAGTATTCTCTCTTTGGAAAAAAGAATGCAAAAAGCGCAGGCCTCCGGGCATGGTATGCAATAATCGATAAAATCCCCAAAAAATGGCTTTTTTCCTGGCTGGATGCTCTTGCCGAAAGCTCCAATCGCAGAAGAACGAAGTTGATGCGGCACTATACCTTCCCATACTTCAGAAAAGAGTGCATTTTTGGCCTGCCAAGTCATTGCTTCGATTCCTATATCGATGCTGATTTTGAGGGGAAAAAGCTGCGGATCATGAAAGATTATGATACATTTCTGACGTTGAAGTACGGAAATTACATGACGCCGCCGCCTCCGAATGAAATAACGTATTATCCTATCAGCCGGATTAAGTTTCCGGAAGGATGAGATAGGATTACGAGAAGGTACATAAATCAAGAGGATGCTCTATGAAAAAAGCGCTTGTTATAGGTGGAAGCAGTGGAATCGGCCTTGCCATCACCCAAAATCTGATCGAAAAAGGGTATCATGTTGATATCCTTACTCGCCGAGAACCGGAAAAGGGAATTATACCAGAGGGCAAATACGAGCATCACTATTGCGATATGTTGGATCTTGACGAAGAGCTTATATCGTCATTTGCCAGAGACCCCGAGCTCTCTTTTCTGATGATCACGGCGGGGATCGGGCGCGTTGCGGATTTCGAATATTTCCATACGGCTGAAATCGACCATATCATGACGGTAAACGCAACGTCGACGATCCGCATACTGCGTCTTTTCTATGACAGGATAAAGGGGAAGGACAGCTTCTTTTGCGGCGTGATGGGATCGATAGCGGGCTTGATGTCGTCTCCCATGGCGGCAGTATATGCTGCGTCAAAGGCCGCGGTTTGCCGTTTCATAGAAAGCGTGAATATCGAACTTGAAGTCGCGAAGACCGACAATCGCATTTTGAATGTTTCTCCGGCTTCCTTCAAGGGATCCCGCTTTAACGGCGGGGAGAACCGGCTTGAGTTGCTGGAAGGATTGGCCGGGGAAATCGTGGAGCATATTTTTTCAAGGGATACGCTCTATATTCCCCAGTATGAGGAAACCTTCAAGGCTGTGCTGGAGCGATACAGGAACGATCCCCATGAATACGGCTTGTACAGTTACCAGTATAAAAAGAGTTCGGATCGCGTCATGAACGAACGGAGAGTCGTGATCGGATATCTGTCGGGAACGTTCGACCTGTTTCATATCGGCCATCTCAACCTGATCAAACGTGCGAAAAAGCAATGCGATTATCTCATCGTAGGCGTGCATGACAGCGGCGCCTGGAAGGGGAAAGAGACTTTCATTCCCTTTGAGGAAAGGAAAGAGATCATTGCCGCCTGCCGGTACGTAGACAGAGTTGTCGATGCACCAGAGGAGGACAGCGACGCATGGGAGCTCTATCATTTTGACAGGCTGTTTGTCGGGTCTGATTACCAGGGAAGCAAGAGATTCCGGATGTATGAGCAATTCTTCGCTGACAAAGGCGTTAGAATCATCTATTTCCCATATACAAAGACAACGAGCAGTACGCAAATCCGAGACACCATTATGAAAAGAAAAACTGCTTCTCCCAACGACTGAATCTTTAAAGAACAAGAAGGAAAAAAGAATGGATCTCGATTACATCGTTTCAGAAGAAATGAAAAAGCTTTGGGCGGTAGAGCTAAGCCTGTTTGAAAAGTTCGAAGAGATCTGCAACAAATGGAATCTGACTTATTATGCGGCCGATGGAACGCTGCTTGGAGCTGCCCGACACAAAGGTTTTATTCCATGGGATGACGACATGGACTTTTGGATGCTTTGGCCGGACTACAAAAAGCTTATGGAGGTCGCGCCGCAGGAATGCTGTTCTCCTTTCGTGTTTCAAGGGATCTATTCAGATCCGTATTCCATGGTCGTTGCTAGCAGACTGAGAAGAAGCGATACGACCGGGTTCACGAAATGGGAGTATGAAAATATAGGGCCTGAGCATGACCTGGGAGTATTCATTGATATTTTCCCGCTCTTTTCTGTTCCGGATTCTGAGGAAG
>Ga0256405_10004729_pt1 | contig 24921 bp, 17 predicted proteins | sample RumenRJG_02DNA_FD_189096 | JGI IMG/M metagenome (GOLD analysis project Ga0256405, IMG submission 189096) | Bovine rumen microbial communities from Lethbridge, Alberta, Canada - RJG_02 | ecosystem: Host-associated > Mammals > Digestive system > Stomach > Rumen | place: Canada: Alberta... | reverse complement strand
AATAATCTTGATGAACTTTTGCAAAAGTTTATAAATAAGCCCCTTTTTGGGGCTTTTTTTTGGACATAAATTAATAATTTGATGGTTATGAAAAAAATTTACACGAAACCGTCAAAATAGTGGTAATATATTATCGCCTTTATGTCGATAAAGGTGTTATTTATCGGATTTTTTCGATAATCACAAGTATATATACAAAGGTAAAAATCATGAGAATAAAGTTATTAGCTATCGCAGCTGCTGTTGCTGCTTTCAGCGCAAACGCTGCTATTGAAGACACCTATTCATTCGGTGTTGGCGCTGGTTGGACTCACGCTTTTGGTCACAACTTATCAAGAGACATTTTCTCTATCGATAGAGAAGATGGCTACCAGGCTTCATTAAATGGTGAGTACAACTTCACCAACTGGTTCGGTATTGGTGCTGCTTACGATTATCAGAATGACATTCTTCTTAAGAAGGATGGTCGTGAAGATTCATTCAAGTTACACACCAATTCAGCAGATCTTTACACCCGTTTTGCTTATCCATTAGATAACAACGGTTCAGACTTATTCTTCAAGGCTGGTGCAGCTTACGTTGCTTCTTCATTCGATGGCGACACTCACAAGCGTTTTGCTCCAGTTGCTGGTATCGGTATTCAGTATGCACTTAACAAGTCTTTAGCTGTTCGTGCAGGTTACGATTACAAGTGGCACGCAACCAAGCTTGAGTCAGGCAAGGTCAATACTGGTACCTTATACTTAGGTGTTCAGTTCACTTTCGGTGCTCCAGAGGCTCCAGTTGTTGCTCCTGCTAAGCAGACCGTACATGTAACCAAGAAGCACACCTTAGAGGCTGGTTTACTGTTCCCATTCGATGGTGCAGTTCTTTCTGCTGAAGGTAAGGAAGCTGTTGCTACCGTTGTATCTTCAACCAAGGATCTTGAGAACGCTGAGTACGAAGTATACGGCTACACCGACCGTATCGGTTCAGACGCATACAACCAGAAGCTTTCTGCTAAGAGAGCTAACGCTGTAGCTCAGGAGCTTTCAGCTGACGGTATCACCACCATTAAGACTGTTGAAGGTCGCGGCAAGGCTGAACCTGTAACTGGCGATAAGTGCGATTCAGTTAAGGGTAGAGATGCTGTTATCAACTGCTTAGCACCAGATCGTCGTGTTGAGATCGTTGTTAACGGTGACACTGTTACTTCTCAGGTTGAATAATTTCAGCTTAGAGCTATAACGAAAGAAGTCACAGCAAATGCTGTGACTTTTTTTATGCAAAAATTTCACAATTTTTGAAATGTATCTGCTTTTTGTAAGCTGATTAAAAATGTTGAATGGAATGTGCTCTGTGCAATATACAAACAAAATTCATGTATATAAAATTAGCAGAAAAAGGAGTACTTATGAAAAATACTGAAAAATGGGATAAAAGATTTCTGGAAATCGCTCATCAGGTAGCTACCTGGTCTAAAGATCCAAGTACTAAAGTTGGTGCAATCATCGTTGGTGACAAGCTTCAGATTGTTTCTCAGGGATATAACGGTTTTCCTAGAAATATTGAGGATAAGGAAGAACGCCTTAATATCCGTGAACTCAAATACAAGTTTACTATTCACGCTGAAGCTAATGCTATCTATAACGCTCTGTACAACGGTTCATCTGTTCAGGACTGTACTTTATACTGCGTAAGCCTCTTCCCTTGTTCTGAGTGCGCTAAGGCTATTATTCAGAGTGGAATAAAGAGAGTTGTATCTGATGCAAACTTTGAGAACAGCCGCTGGAAGGAATCAAATGAATTTGCTCTGGCAATGTTCAAGGAAGCAGGTTTAGAGGTAACTCTCTACGAAGAAGAATCAAAAGCCTAAATACATAATAAAAACTCCAGACTAGTCTGGAGTTTATTTTTATTGAGTTAATATATGTCTTCTGGTTTCTCTATATCATCAATCATCTGCTGATAATAGGCCAGAGTTGACTCACTTGGATTCAAGATAAGTTCATTGAACATATGTCTTATCTGTTCAATCACAGAAGCTCTGCAAATGAACACCAGCTGTGATTTTTTATTGTCTTTAGGCCATTCGCGCAGCTCTGAAAGAGGATACAGGTTGCCAAGTACACCATGGATTACGATTGGCTTTTCCTGACCTTTCAAATCAAGGATACCCTTAATTCTGAGGATAGAATCTCCATAGGTCTGTTGTACCTGAGAAACAGCAGAGAGCAGAGATAATGCCTCTATTGGCTCATCATATTCAACAGCAAAGGAATCAATATCTGAGTGAGCTACGATCTTTGGTTTTGAAACACCAACTGCTCCGGTTACAGTTGCAGGTCTCAGAGAAGATGCAACGCCAATATTCTTTACAGACAGCCAAGATGTAACCTTATTGTCATAGGCCATTTCTGCATTCTTATAAGGGCCTATATCAAAGAGGATTTTTGGACTTAAGTTACCCTTTACTGCAGGGAACAGTTTGCAGCTTGGGTTTATCTTCTGTGCAATCTCATAGATAGCATCAATTTCGTCTGAATCAATCAGATCTGTCTTACTTACGATTACGATATCAGCAAGTGCAATCTGCTTTACAGCTTCATACTGCTTCTTAATCTGATCTCTTACAAACATACCATCTAAAACAGTAATGGTTCCATCGTGATAGTAATGATCCAGGAGGAATTCATCTCCATTTAAGGTACCGATAACGCCAGATGGATCAGCAAGTCCTGTTGTTTCAATAATTACGCGCTTAAACTTAGGGATCTCGCCTCTTTCTGCTTTAATGTAGTTAGTTGCAAGTGAATCAACTAAAGCACCCTGCAGTGAACAGCAGATGCAGCCAGACTGCAGCAGCACCACAGATGAATCAACAGATTCAACCAGTTCATGGTCAAGGCCTACATCACCAAATTCATTGATTAAAACCAGGGTATCTTTAAATTCTTCGCTGTTTACCCAGTGATTTAAAAGAGTGGTTTTACCACTTCCTAAAAAACCGGTAATAATATTGACAGGAATAGTGTTTTCCTTTGAATTATCTGCTGTATCAGACATATATAAATCCTACTTTGATTTTGCTTTTATTATTCTGCAAATAGAAATGCTAATGCTTTTGAAAGTGATTTTACTCTATATTCATCACTTTCGTTAAGAATATCGTGATAAGCATTCTCAATAATTTCGAATTTAGGAGCCAGTCTGTCAATTGAATGCTGATCAAAGAACTGTTTGGCCATAAGAGTATTAACAACCTTATCGTCGCCTGAGCTTTGTATATAGACTGGTACTTTGAAAGTAAATGAACTGTTTAAGAGCTCAAGTTGCTTTTTTATGCACTCACAGACAAATCCATAGGTAGGGCAGCCAATAGTCAGCTCATTATGGGATGCATAATAGTCGTGATAATACTCATAGCGCTCTTTACAGTGTGAGTGGTGGTTAGTATCAAAAGGTACGCGCTTGTATTCTTTCCCATAAGGTGTATAAAGTGTACTCAAATATGGGAGTGAACCTAAAGAGTATGCAATAAGCATAATCAGATATCGGTTCATCTGAAAATAAGGCCATATATAAGGTGAAATCAAAGCCGCTTTCTGAGGTCTGAACCCCCAGTTTTTGATGATATCAAGACTGATTAGACCACCTAATGAGAAAGAAAGGATCTTATATTTCTTTACCTGAAGATGATTTAAGACCTGCAGAATGTCTTTTGAGAAATTGGAAAAACAGTTTATGTGACACTTGTGGGTATCTTTTAAATATCGGCTGGACTGTCCCTGACCTCTGGCAAATACCACTATCACATCGATATTTAATTTTGAAAGTGAATAGAATAGTTCTGCGTATTTATGAGCGATTTCTCCGCGGCCAGGAATGATTACCAGAGTATCTTCAGGATTTTCTTTTTTGAGCCTGTGTGCTGTGGCAAAATGTCTGCCCCTGCCTATTTTGACCTTAATGAATTCAACATTTTTGTCAAAAAATTCTTCTATCAGAGCTTGTTTTTCAACAAATTCGGATGAGCTTAGAAAAGCCTTTTCTATTGTATTTATATCCATAAGCTTTGAAGAAGATCCGTATAAGGCCTATTTTCTTCTGTAGGCGTTAATTACATTCTTTACTTTTAAGACATTGTCAATCACGCTTTCAAGGTGTTCTAAATCGTGTACCGACACCATCAGTGTGATAAGGAAAGTATGTTCATCCTTAAGATCTGAATTGATACTGTCGATTTTTGATCCGGCTTTATCAATTGCATTAGAGATTTCTGAAACAATTCCCTGACGGTTTTCCACTTCAATCTGCAGCCAGGTTTTAAATTCAAGTTTTTTGGCAACACTCATGTTCCAGCTTACGTTAAGTGATTTTCCTGGAACCAGTTCTGACTGACGCAGGTTTTTGCAGTTTAAACTGTGAATTACAATACCCTTACCCTGTGCAACATGAGCTACGATATCATCTCCTGGTATTGGCAGACAGCATTGGGCATAGCGGAACGGAGAGCCTCCGGTTCCCTTGACTGGAAGCTCATTATGTCTGTGGGTATTCGGATTCAGGAATTTTGCCACAGTTACAGGCATGATTATGCCCATGGCAATGTCTGCAAACAGATCTTCAATGCTGTCCTTATTGAAATTTGAAAGTAACGATGAAATCTGTTCAGGCAGCAGACCTTCAATCTTCTGTGGTCTTAGAGTATTCTGCAACAGTCTTCTTCCGATTAACTGGCATTCTTTCTCCCTTAAGCCTTTTAAGTACTGCCTGATGTTGGCACGTGCTTTTGAGGTTACAACAGAAGAGAGCCAGATTGCGTTAGGGGTTGCACTGTTGGAAGTAATAATTTCTACTGACTGTCCTGATGAGAGGCTTCTTGCCAGAGGATATACGCGGTGATTTACGCGGGCACCGATACAGTGGTTGCCAATATTTGAATGAAGTGCATAAGCAAAATCTACAGGAGTTGCTCCCTTAGGGAGGTTGTAGATCATGCCATCAGGAGTAAATACGAAAATTGAATCCGGGAAGAGATCTGTTTTAACGTTCTCTACGAATTCAAGTGAAGATGCGGCACTCTGCTGCAGATCAATAAGATTCTTAATCCAGTCCTGAGCATTCTTTTGTGAGGTTGTTGATACCGCTGTTGATCCCTGTTCTTTATATGCCCAGTGAGCTGCAACGCCTCGTGCAGCCATCTGTTCCATAAACTCAGTTCTAATCTGAATTTCAATAGGTACACCGTGAGGTCCAACCAGAGATGTATGTAAAGACTGATAACCGTTTAGTTTAGGAATGGCAATATAGTCTTTAAATCCGGCAGGACGTGGTTTGAACAGGTTATGGACCTGACCTAGAACTCTATAACAGGTGTCTACGTCATTTAAGATAACTCTAAAGCCGTAAACATCCATGATCTGTCGGAATTGAAGCTTTTTGTTAACCATCTTTTTATAGATGGAGTAAAGTCGCTTTTCTCTGCCGGATACAGAAGCTTCAATTCCAGCTTCTTTAAAGCGGTTTCTTAAGGCCTCTAAAATGGAGTTAACCACTTCTTTTCGGTTTGAGCGGGCTTTATTGATTGCTCCTTTGAGAACGCGGTATCGCATTGGGTAAATGGATGCAAAGCAAAGCTCTTCAAGCTCGGTTCTGATTTCTGTGATACCAAGACGGTTTGCAATAGGAACAAACACATCCAGGGTTTCGCTTGCAATTCTCTTGCGCTTATCAGGTCTTAGAGCACCTAAAGTTCTGATATTGTGAGTTCTGTCTGCAAGCTTGATAAGAATTACTCGGATGTCCTTGGTCATGGCAAGGATCATCTTGCGGAAGTTTTCCATCTGAGCTTCCTTGTAATCGTGGAAGCGCAGTTTGTCGAGCTTGGTTACACCCTGAACAAGATCTTTTACTACAGGACCGAATTCCTCTTCAAGCATTGAGGCTGATATAGGAGTATCCTCTACAACGTCATGCAGTAAGGCTGCCTGTACAGATTCTACGTCCAGATGCATCTGAGCTATTACTGTAGCTACAGCAATAGGGTGGATGATATAAGGTTCACCGGAGGCTCTTTTTTGTGGTCTGTGTGCAATATCGGCCACAAAGAAAGTGTGGTCGATAATTTCGATGTGCTTTTCGGGAAGATAGGAGGTAACGAGCTCTCTTAAACGCTCGTAATAGGCGAAATTAGGAGAAGATAAAGCCTGCTCTAATGGTGTCTTGTCACTCTTAGGAATTAAGCTTTTACCTTCTTCCATAAGCTATCTCCTAGTTGAACATCTCAACGCCGTCGATAGGTGCAAATTCGCTGTCTGCTGGATGAACAGATGAATCCTTTAAGTGCTCTTTACGATCCTGCTTGTCTAAGAATTCTTTGGTAATTAAACCTTCTTCAATCTCGCGCAGAGCAATAACAGTTGGCTTATCCTTTTCTTCTTCAACTAAAGGATTGCTGCCAAGAGCGATCTGACGAGCACGTCTTGCTGCAAGCAGAACTAAATCAAAACGATTACCAACCTTTGAAACTGCATCTTCAACAGTAACTCTAGCCATTTTTATATACCTTCAAACTGTGAGGTTAAAGCATTTACAGAATCAGTCAACTTCAGCTTCATTCTGTAAACAGAATACTATTATGAATAATACCATTACACGCTTTGAAAATGTAAAGGTAATATGCTTTTATTGATCAAAGTGACCTTTTTAGAGCGTAAAGAACACTTACGCTACAAACGCAGTGTGCATTTTTAATAAAGGAACAGTATTTTGAATCGAAAAGCCTGCCCATTATACACCCAATAGGTTAAATTTTCTAATTATTAATCATCAGCGACTATTCATAAGGCAGATCTTTAAATAACAGATCTGCGCTTAAACATCATATTTTAATCGAGGTTAAACAGAGATTTTACCTGTGCTGTTTGCTTCTGAGTCTTTGCTCTGTTTGCAAGAATAATTGAACGCATGGTTAAAAGACTTTCTTCAAAATCATCATTTACAATTACATAATCATACTCATTGTAGTGAGAGATTTCGTTCATTGCCTTGTTCATTCTGCCTTCAATTACTTCTTTACTGTCGGTTCCGCGGCTTACCAGACGGCGGTTTAATTCCTCTAAGGATGGAGGAATGATAAAGATGCCTTTTGTGCCTGGAGTCTGCTCTCTGATCTGACGGGCTCCCTGCCAGTCAATATCCAAAAGCACGTCCTTGCCTTCATTAAGCCACTGTTCAACGATTTCACGTGAAGTTCCATAGTAGTTGTCAAAGACCTTTGCGTATTCATAAAAAGCATTGCGTTCGATAAGCTTTTCAAACTCAGCCTTGTCTACAAAATGGTAACTTACATGGTCGGTTTCTCCAGGGCGCATGGCTCTGGTTGTATGAGAAATAGATAGTCTCAATGAATCATCAAGATTGAAGCGCTTTAAAAGAGCATCAATAAGTGAAGACTTTCCTGCACCTGATGGAGCAGAAACGATAAATAAGGTGCCTTTAGTCATTTTGTGTATGTTCGTCGCTGTGGGAGAGTGAATACCATTTGCTTAATACAGATCTTACCTCATCTATACCTATCTTTTTTAAAGCAGAGAAAGGGATGATGGTAAAACTGCCGCCAAACTCAGACAGCATATCTCTTACCTGAGCTGCCATTTCCTTGCGTTTGTTGGTTCCAAGCTTATCACATTTGGTTAAGAGGATAAGACATGGCAGATTAGCCGCAATTGACCAGTCAATAATCATACGGTCATGATCACGAAGCGGGGTTCTGATGTCCATGGTAACAACGATACCTGACAGGCATTTGCGTTCCTGAAGATAATCAGACATAGCTTTCTGCCACTGGCGCTTCATGTTTTCCGGAACCTGAGCATAGCCATAGCCTGGCAGATCAACCAAATATTTGCCATCGTCAATTTTAAATAAATTGATGAGTCTTGTTCTACCTGGAGTACGACTGGTCTTGGCTAGATTTTTATTGTCGCAGAGAGCGTTGATGGAAGATGATTTTCCTGAATTAGATCGGCCTATAATCGCAATCTCAGCACCTGTATCAGCTGGAAGTTTGCTGATATCAGGTGCAGAGGTAACAAATGCGGTTTTTCTAAAATTCAAGCCTACTTTGTTAACAGTGTCAGACATTACTTTTCTTGATATTGTTCGAGGATGTCATCAGGATTTAATGCACATTTCATTTCAAAATCCTTGAGTGCAGTAAATGTGGTGTCATCCATTGCAAGTTCTACATAGAATACATTGCCACCTTCAGTGTGGAAGGTAACTTTGCTGAAAGTAGGATTATCCAGGTTAACAGAAATGCTAATCTGAACTTCCCTTGGTAATACTAACATTTTTGGCTGTGATTGGTCGATTCTAATATGCATTTCTTCGCTAACTTCGCGAATAAAATGACCTAAAATCTGGTTCATCAGCTCACCAAGAGTATTACTTACTTCTTCCTGGGTGTAATTCTGAGCGATATCTTTCTTATCGATTCCCATGCTGTTCATGTAGCTGGTGTAAATTTCCATTGCTGTTTCGCGTGGGAAGTTGATGACTACCATTCCTGAGAATGAGCCGGTAAACATCACAAAGGTACCGATATCAGGAGTTAACATGGTTTTTGTAATTTTCTGTACAAGAGGGGTGTATTTGATGTTTCTTCCTGATGCAGTAGACATTACAGCTGCTACACTCTGACATAAAGTTAACATGATGTCGTTACTGTTTACGGTTTTAATTTCTGACATAAGTCCTCCAATTTCATAGGGTACCTTTAAGCATAAGTCATCATTTATGTTTCTGCCTTAAGATTGGAAAAAATGTAGATTAATTTTTAAAATTTGTGACAACAAATAAAAAACAGAAGTTTTTAAACTTCTGTTTTTAGTATGTTTATCAGTAAGTTATACTTAATTTATATTAAGTTCTTTGATTTTTCTTGTAAGAGTGTTTCTACCCCAGCCAAGAAGCTTTGCTGATTCCTGCTTGTGGTTTCCCGTAAAGGTCAGTGTAGCTTCAAGCATAATCCTTTCAAACTCTGGCACTGCTTCTGACAGAATATCCTGTTCACCAGATTTTAACTTCTGATCAACCCAACTTCTTAACATTTCCTGCCAGGTACTGTTCTCTTTACCTGAAGCCTGATTTGAAGCTGCTGGTTTTGATTGAGGTGCATTTGCTCTTAAGAACTCATTTGGCAGATCAACAAGCTGAATGTCTCTACCGGTTACCATGATAGTCAGATATTTGCACAGGTTCTTAAGCTGTCTTACGTTTCCTGTCCAAGGTAGTCGGCACAGGTAAACTAAAACCTCTGATGTAAGTTTCTTTGGTTCAGTGTGACTGTCAAGGGCACTCTGTGACAGGAAGTGTTTTGCAAGCATTGGAATATCATTGTTTCTGTCTCTTAATGGAGGCATATCAATATTGATGATATTCAGACGATAGTACAGATCTGAGTTGAACTGTCCATCCTGGATTTTCTTTTCGATATCGTGTGTTGTAGATGCGATGATTCTGATATCAGCCTTTAAAGGAGATGCTGCGCCTACAGGAGTGTATTCTCCGTCTCTGATAATCTGAAGCAGTCGATTCTGGCAGTCCATTGGGACATCACATATTTCATTGATAAATAAAGTACCGCCGGTTGCTTTTGCAACAGCACATAAAGAAGGATCTCTGCCTTCTCCTCCGAAAAGCTCATACTTTAATGTTTCCTGAGCGATTGAGGACATATTTATCTCAACAAAGCTTGCATTCTTTCTGGCACCATGGTTGTGAAGAGTTCTTGCAACCAGAGATCTGCCAGTTCCAACTTCGCCGTGTATAAGCACAGGGAGATCGGTTTTTGATACTCTGCCGATAAATTTAAATACCTCCTGCATGGCAGGTGACTTGCCGATAATTTCAGCTTCTTCCTGTTGAGGTGCACTTACATCGGTAGACCTTGCTAACTGAGCCTTTCTCTGGTCAAGCATCTGCAGCATATTAAAACGGTGTACGGCTGCTCTTCTGATTACAGAGATTGCCTGTTCAATATCAAATGGCTTTGGCAAATACTCAAAGGTACCCCTTTCATAAGCATCAATTGCAGCTGACAGATCTGAATGGGCTGTCATTATGATAACAGGGATGTTCTCATCAATTTCGTGTACTTTCTTAATCAGAGTCAGACCGTCAATACCAGGCATTCTGATATCAGAAACAATTACGTCCGGAGTCTCTTTATCAAGAGCTTCTAAAGCTGCTTCACCATTTTCAAACAGTCGGTGTGTGATACTGTTAACGACTAATGCCTTGTCAAAAACAAAGCGGATTGCAGCATCATCGTCGATAACCCAGATCATTGGATTCATATTTCATTTCTCCTGGATTCTAGCTCTTGATAGGAAGAATAATTTTAAAGGTTGTACGGTGCTCATCAGACAGACATTCAATTGTTCCTTTATGTCTTTCAATGAGATTTAAAGCTATGGACAGACCAAGTCCGTTTCCGTTGCTCTTGGTTGTTACCATAGGGTAGAAAACTGTTTCCTTAATCTTTTCAGGGATTTCAGGACCATTGTTGCTGATACTGATTACAAATACGCTGGTGTAGCGTCTGTCCCTTATTACTGTTCCAAAGTTTGCTCTGGTGCTGACCTTAACGTATGGATCTTTAGTACCAGCTTCTTTCATTGCCTGTACTGCATTATTGATAATGTTAAGCAGAACCTGCTCAATTGAGTCTGCAACCAGATTTAGCTCAGGCAGTGAAGGATCATAATCCTTGATAAATTCAATACCCTTTGATTCTTCTTCAACCTTAACCAGATTAAGTACTTTTTCAATCAGGTAATGGACATTGGTAGGAACCAGCTCTTTTGGAAGCTGAGGTCCTAAAAGTCGATTGACCAGTGCTTTCAAACGGTCAGACTGTTCGATAATCAGACTGGTGTAGTCCTTTATTCCCTGAATATTCGCATAACTCATTTCAATAAGCTGAGCGGCGCCACGGATCCCTCCTAATGGATTTTTGATCTCATGTGCCAATGATCGGATAAGATCTCGTGCGGCTGTATGCTGATAGCTCTGCTGCATCTGATTGATAAGTTTTGACTGATGAGTGATTACATGCATTTCCACTAAAAAGCCAGAGAATGGATACTGCGAGTAATTGCAGATGGTGACGTCAGCCTGTATGGTTTTGCCTGGAGTTGGTGTAACAACAACTTCTGCAGCCGAAAACCCCTGAAAGTCATTTGAATTTTCAGTATTTTTTAAAGTATTTAATAAAGCTGTCTCACTTTTATCAATCAGATCAATGATGGTGTAGGAATAAAGTCTTGAACGGGAGATTCCGCATAGCTGTTCTGCGGCTGTATTTGCATAGACAATAGAAAACTCTCTGTCTGTGATAAAGACAGCAGTGGTTAAGCTTTCTAAAATTGCCTTTGCAGTTACGGACATACTTTTCCCTCTTACAATAATACAGTTTCTATTTTGCATTACTTTAGCACAAAAATGTGGCGAAGCACAAAAATAGTGCATATTATATTTAAGGAGGGTTTGTTCCTAAATGGATTTGTCCTTTAATTACATATAATTAGTAAATTTTAATTAAAAAAAAAGACCAGCTTTTTTTTAAACTGGTCTTCTATGATCAAAAACAGTGCTTTAATTAATCTTCTTTCTTACCGCCTGCTGCACGGAATGCACGTACACGCTCAAGCTCAGAAAGGTTCTTCTTACGGATACGGATTGATTTTGGAGTTACCTCAACTAATTCGTCTTCGTTAATAAACTCTAAAGCCTGCTCTAAAGACATGTGAACGGCTGGGGTTAAGATGATGTTTTCATCTGAACCTGCTGCACGAACGTTTGTAAGTTTCTTGGTCTTAAGCGGATTTACAGTCAGATCGTTTGAACGAACATGTAAACCGATAACCTCACCTTCGTAAATCTCCTCACCTGGATCTACAAACAGACGGCCACGCTCCTGCAGGAAGAACAGAGCATATGGAACAGCCTTACCGGTATCGTTTGAAATCAGAACGCCGTTCTGTCTTTCACCGATGGTGCCGCCAACATACTCGTCGTAGCTGTCAAAGGTGTGGTACATTAAACCAGTACCTGAAGTTAAGGTCATATATAAAGACTGGAAACCAATCAGACCACGTGCTGGAATACGGTAATCAAGACGTACACGACCCTTTCCATCAGGAACCATGTTCTTTAATTCGCCCTTGCGGATACCTAATTCTTCCATTACAGGACCCTGGTGTTCTTCCTGGAGATCTAAGGTTAATACCTCATATGGCTCCATGGTCTTGCCACCTTCATTGTGGAGAATAACCTCAGGGCGGGAAACACCTAACTCATAACCTTCACGACGCATTTCTTCAATTAAAACAGATAAGTGAAGTTCGCCACGGCCTGATACCTTGAAACGGTCAGTATCATCAGTGTTTTCAACACGCAGTGCCACGTTATGTACGAGCTCCTGACGTAAACGTTCTTCGATGTTTCTTGAAGTAATGAACTTGCCTTCACGACCTGCAAAAGGAGAGGTGTTTACGCAGAAGTTCATAGATACGGTAGGCTCATCAACAGACAGAGCTGGAAGTGCTTCAACCTTTGAGTTATCACAGATGGTATCTGAAATCTTAAGCTCACCAAGACCGGTTACAGCAATAATGTCACCTGCCTGTGCTGATTCAACCTGGGTTCTTCTTAAACCGAGGTAGCCTAAAACCTGACCAATCTTACCTGTTCTGGTCTGACCATCACGATCAATAATGGTAACAGGTGCATTTGCCTTTGCTACACCGCGTTTTACACGGCCAACACCGATAACACCTACGTATGAAGTGTAGTCAAGTGAAGAAATCTGCATCTGGAATGGACCATCAAGATCAGCCTCAGGTGCACTTACACGCTCGATGATAGTCTCAAAAAGAGGCTCCATGGTGTCGCCGTGAGAGTCTGGATCTAAAGATGCCCAGCCCTGGAAGGCAGATGCGTAAACGATAGGGAAGTCAAGCTGTTCATCAGTTGCGCCTAAGTTGTCGAACAGATCGAATACCTGATCTATAACCCAGTCAGGACGTGCGCCTTCACGGTCACATTTGTTGATTACAACGATTGGCTTTAAGCCAGCAGCGAATGCTTTCTGGGTAACGAATCTGGTCTGTGGCATAGGACCGTCAACAGCATCAACAAGCAGAAGCACTGAGTCAACCATGGACATAACGCGCTCAACCTCACCGCCGAAGTCAGCGTGGCCTGGGGTGTCAACGATGTTGATGCGGTAGTCATTCCAGTTGATTGCAGTGTTCTTGGAAAGAATTGTAATACCACGTTCTTTTTCGATGTCATTTGAATCCATGATTCTTTCCTGACCGATTTCATTGCGGTCAAGAGTTCCTGACTGACGCAGTAACTTGTCAACTAAGGTTGTTTTACCATGGTCAACGTGCGCAATAATAGCGATGTTGCGGATCTTCTGAACATCCATAATTAAAATCCTGTGTTTGAATAATCTTCAGTGAGTCTGAATAAAATCAGATGCAAATGAAGGTGAATAAAAAAAACTTGCGCTATTTTATCCTATTTTTGACGGATGTATCATTTTATAGAAAAAAAGATTTAAATTTATTTGCAAATTATAGTAGTGGCAAACACAGAATTAAGAGAGATGTTTTATTAATCAGACAGTTGTCCCCGACATTAAAAAAGAGAATTAATTTCTCATCTTTGTCTTTTTTGTCGCTTTTAGGGCAGAGTACAGAGCATTTTTGTGTGTCAAATCTGTATAATGTGAAGGCTGTACTTAGGAGTTACTGTGAAAGAACTATATATATACTTTTTAAATCGCGTCAAGCGTGACTCAATTGGTCTTGAGGCTTCAGCCTTATCATTTACTTCCATCCTGGCACTTATTCCTGCAATCAGTGTTATTTTTTATTTCTTTGCAGTTTTCCCTGCATTCCAGGATGTCAGAGATTCTCTTCAGCAGTTTGCAAAAGATAATTTTATGCCGGTGTTTTCTGAAACTCTGAGCAACTATGTAGGTTCATTTGTTGAGCATGCAGGAAAGCTTACAGTAACCAGTACCATTGTTTTCTTTGTTATCTCATTACTGCTGGTTCGTTCCATTGATCAGTGCCTGAACAGAATCTGGAGAGGCGGTAAGCGTAAAATCGGATCCATGCTGGCAATTTACTGGACCCTGCTGACCTTAGGTCCTGTAGCTGTTGCCATCATCATCTGGATCTTTACAAGGGTAATGGCATTTGCCATTGCATCAGACGTTACTGTAGGCGGAGCTACAATGATTGCCTACTTTGTTTTCCCAATTTTAATTGAGTGTTCTGTTCTGACTGCAGTCTACATTATCGTTCCAAGAGTAAGAGTTAAGTTTCAGGATGCACTGTTAGGTGCAGTCTTTGTAACCGTGGTGTTTGAAGTTTCGAAAAAAGTCTTTTCCGTATTCGTTCTGAATTTTTCAAACTACGAAGCAATATACGGTGCAATCGCTGTAATCCCGGTTCTCTTTATCTGGATCTATATCACCTGGTGGATTGTATTAATTGGTGCAGAGTTTACTGCCTCTTTAGGTATTGTCCGTTCTGGTTTATCTGAGAATGTACCTAGCTTTATGGTATACCTTGCCAATGCCACAGGTTCAACCTTAGGTTCAGATGGAATTATCAATTCTAAGAAGCGCAAAGCATCGATAAATATTAAAGTATCTTCCAAAAACTGATAAAAGGCATAGACGATTGAATCAAAAACCTGCAGAAGCAGGTTTTTTGTTAATCATGAATAATTGTGGTTGCAGGCGGTGCACTCTTATCGTTCTGTTGAGGAGATATACTTATGTTATCCTCTGATAGTTCCACATTATCAGGAACCTTGCTTTCAGCCTCAGTTATATCCTTATTATCGTCTGCGACAGATCCTGCAGATGAATTGTCAGATGTTTCATCTGTCTTTGGCTCATCAATGTTTATGCCAGGTCTTATTTCTTCGCCACGGGTCAGGGCAGTAATATAGAATTTAAGACTGTCTGGATTTCCTCTGGCACTTAAAAACGAAATACTGTCCTTTGGAATGGATACTAAAGTAGCTTTTGAAATGAGTTCGCTGCTGTTTAAATCAAAGTCTGAATTTAAGGTTACATGGGAACTTGTAAGATCGCCTGACAGTTTTGTTTTTAAATTACCCTGCAGCAGTTTTCCTTCTGAATTAAGTTTGTAAATAACCAGATCACTGCCTTTAATAGCATTAAGAAAAGAGCTTAAATCAAGAACGTAATCTTTTTTAATACCGCCATTAATAAGATCAAGACCAAGATTTGAAATCAAAAGTCCATCAGAGGTCAGTCTGAAGCTTCCTTCAAGCCTGTTTATCAGATTATCCTGCTGTGCTGTATTTTCCTTTACAGAAGCGAATGATTCATCTTCTGTTGTATCTGTGCCCGCATCAGCATCTGTTTTTTCATCTTTTTCACTATCCTTGTCAATGGTATGAACCTGACCTGTAAGTGTCAGTTTTCCATTAAACAGGTTATTAAACAGGGAAGAGTTTAATTCTCCTGTATCAAAATCTTTTGCGTTTATGAGTGCAGAAAAGTTTTTAAAGTCTCTGTCAAAGCTTGTAGACAAAGATAGTTTTGATTTCTGCAGGGTTAAATCAGGAATGCTGAAGGTTACTTCATCTTCATTTAAGGAGAGGATACTCTCAAGATGACTTATGTATAAATCAAGATAAAAAGCAGAATTGAAACCGAAAATAACTTTTCCGTTCTCAGCTTCAATGCTGTTTGAGACTCTTTCAAACTTAAGATTCTTAGCCTCAAAAGAGATTTCCTTTACGGACAGTGGCAGTGAGTCGATGTGAGAGACAAATTCTGTTGAACCGATTCTTGCAGAGCCTATAAAGGTATTCATTGCAAAGAGTTCACGATGAAGATATTTATAAAGGTGCTCATTAGGTTCAAGTTTTCCACCTTTGAAACTGAAGTCTTTTACGCTCAGATCCTGTTCTTTCTGATTAAAACCTGTAATCGTGGCATCAACGCTGTATTTACCGTCAAAGATGTTGCCGTTAAGCTTTAAAGATACCTCATCGGTTTTTACAGAAACCACCATATCTGAATTGTCAGCACTTAAGTGTGCGTTTGGCTTTGATATTTCTCCGGCGTTTCCTTCAAAATCAAAACTTACTGAACCGTTGCCAACAAAAAGGTCATAAACAGTGCCTGTAACCTGACCTAACAGCAGATCGTATTTTGGCAGTGACAGAACGCAGTTGCTTGCGGAAGCTTCCTGTGCAAACAATCTGTATTTTTCAGAAAAATCCTTTAAATTTAAAAAGATGGTATTGATTAAATTAAGTCTTGAGAAATTGATGGATTTACTTTCTCTGTCAATGGAGGCATCGCACATGATTGTGCCTCCAAAGAGGTTCATACTCAGATCTTCAATGCTGATTTTTTCAGGCTCAAACTTTACCTGAGCTTTGAACTTTTTGATGTTATTGCCATCAAGGACGCCTTCTTCAAATTTAATGGATCCTTCTTTAAAGCTTAATTCTCCTGCTTCTGACAGATGGACTTCACTTGCTATGAACTCTGAATTTTTAGCTTTTAAAATTTCAAAGTGTAAACTTGTATCAATAAGGTTAAGCTTATGAATGATGATATCTTTGAAATTAAATTTTTCTTCGGAGAATTTATCGAGATCTTCTTTGTTTATCTGCACCTGCCTTGCATAAAATTCTTTAAGTTCAAGAGTATCTGAAGTTAAAAGCGATGGCAGGTCATATTCAACGTAGATTTCCCCAATCTTTGATTTGTTAAATTTTAGGTTGGTAAGCTTTAATACATTTGGATAAAGAGGGGAAAACTCTACCTTTTCACAATTCATGGTGAAGGATGTTCTGCCCTCGAGGAATTTTAAAAGTGGCGCTTTTACATTCTGACCGTTAAAGTAAAGAATAAAAGCTACACACAAAAGAGTAAGAGTACCAAGCACAAGTGCTACCCATTTTACGAGTCTCTTTAAAAGAGAAGGCTCTTTTGCGTGCTTTAAATTTGCTCTTAGTGCCATAACAGTCTGTACCGGAACTATATTTAAACAAGATTAAACTTAGGGAACCACCTTTTGATTAGGGCAAGGCATACTTCCTTTCTGTTTTCTATGATATCCAAAGCTGCACTGCGTGCATCTTTAATTAATTCAAAGTCGCGATTTACATCAACAATTCTGAAGATATCAAAGCCAGTCTGTCTTTGTCCTATTACTTCACCAGGTCCACGTAATTTCAGATCTTCTGTGGCAATTTTAAAGCCATCTGAAGATCCTTTCATGATTGCAAGTCTCTTCAAGGCTATTTCATTATCATTGCAGTCTTTGTGAAGCAGAATGCAGTAGGATTCCTTCTGACCTCTGCCAACACGACCTCTTAACTGATGGAGCTGTGCAAGTCCCAGTCTGTCCGCTCCTTCAATTATGATAATAGAGGCATTTGGTACGTCAACTCCAACTTCAATAATAGTAGTTGCAACCAGAATATGGATCTTTCCTTCAAGGAAGTTTTTCATTACCTTTGTCTTTTCATTTGTGGCCATCTGACCGTGTAAAAGACCGATTTCAAGATGAGGTAATGCTTTTTTTAGCTCTTTATGGGTTTTTATTACAGAGGCATTTTCGCCGTCTTCATCCTCTTCAATGTTTGGACAAACCCAGTAAACCTGAGTACCTTCGGTACATACCTTGGCAAGACGCCTTATAACGTCGTTTTTCCTTGCGTCATCAAAGACTGTGGTTACAATTGGAACTCGACCTTTTGGCAGTTCATCTAGTGTAGACACATCAAGATCTGAGAATAGTGCCAGCTGCAGTGTTCTTGGGATTGGAGTTGCGGTCATTACCAGCTGATGAAGGGTAAAATTCTTAGGTGCCTTTCTTAAAAGGGCAATTCTCTGATCAATACCAAAACGATGCTGTTCATCAATAATTGCAAGTGCAAGAGACTGATATGTAACCTCGTCCTGAAAGACACTGTGTGTTCCAATAAGCACGTTTACTGTACCGTCAGCAACCTCTTTTAAAATCTTTTCTCTGGCCTTACCTTTTACAGAAGATGTAAGCAGCGCACATTTAATGCCAAAAGGTTCAAGCAGGGGGCTGAACTTGTTATAGTGCTGAGCACATAAAAGCTCTGTAGGGGCCAGCAGTACACACTGTCTGCCACTATGCACTGTCTGAATGGCGCTTAATATGGCCACCATGGTTTTACCAGAACCTACATCACCATGCAAAAGCCTCATCATAGGTGTGTCTTTATTGAGATCTTCTGAAATCTCTTTGTAGGAGCGTAGCTGTGCTCCGGTAAGAGTAAAAGGAATTGTTTTCAGTAAGGCTTCAATCCTTTCAGGACATAAAGAAAGGTTTATGGCATTACGCTTTTCATTAGCCTTTTTAATAGATAAGAGAGTTAACTGATAGGCAATCAGTTCTTCAAAGCACAGTCGCTTAAAGGCAGCGCTTTTCTCCAGAATAAATTTCTCAGCCGCATCAACAGGAGGCTTTGGGTAATGAACCTTTTCAAGAGCCTGAGTTATAGTCATAGAAAAAGGATTGAGATCCTGAGGCAGCAGCTCTTCAAGTTCCATATTTGAAAGTCTGTCTAAAACCCCGGCGACAGCCTTGCGGATAGTGGTTTGTGGAACCTTGTCTACAGCGTGATATACAGGCGTAAGCCTGTCTTTGGTAACCACTTCATCCTCATCAGATAAGAAAGTAACCGTAGGATGCTGAAGGCTTGCCACACCGTAGTTGTTGTATGCAACTTTGCCAAAAGCCATAAGCCTGCGGTTATTTGTGTAGGTATTAATCTGATTTGGATACGGATTGAAGAAAACTGTTGGCAGTTGACCTGTTTCGTCTGCAATCGTGACGTTTAATACTCTGATTCTGGAATTTAAAACAAGCTTGGTACTGGTGATTCTGCCCACAATGAGGTAGTATCTGCCGTCAGGCACAATGTCACAGATCCTTGTCAGTTTGGTCTGATCAAGATATTTGAAAGGGAAATTAAACAGCAGATCAAAAAGGTTGTATATCCCCTTTTTGTAGAAACATTCAGCATAATTATGCCCAAGTCCTCTGATAGTTGAGATATCAGTACTGCTGTAAGTTGAGTCTGGAACCTGGGCCATAGTTAGTAGAATCTGCCTTTAAGAGCATGCCTATAAAAGCTGCTTGATAAATACAGAAGCTCGGAGGCGTTTTACCTTCTTTAAGATCTTCTGAATCTCTTCTGGATAATCATCCACCTGCTCGATACTGTCAGGAGAATGCAGCAGGGTGGTATGTTTTAGCAGGTACTGCTGTTCGTGGGAGAATTTTTCCTGAAGCAGTCCCTTAGGATCACTGATAAAGATTCCGTTTTCAAGATCAAGCTTCCAGGCTCTTGGATTGAGGTTGTTTCCGGTTATCAGCGCATATGTTGAATCTACGAACATTCCTTTAACATGATAGGTATTGATACCATCTTTCCAGAGCATAATCTTAAGTCTTCCAGAATCAATATATTTCTGGTTTTTAATCATGAACTCTCTTAAATTCTGTTCATAGATGTATGGGATAGCGCCAATAGTTGAGAAATTCTCGCCTGGGTGAATAAAGAAGTCGTTTGAAGTCTTGTCTCCTACAACAAGGGTTATGGAAACATTCTTTTTAAGAGCTTCTTCTAGTGCATTTACTATATCCTTTGGAGGATTAAAGTAAGGTGTGCAGATAAAGAGTTTTTCCCTTGCAGCTCCTAAAAGCCACATTACAGTGCGGTTTAGCAGGTTGTTGCGCTTGCCAAGGCCTGCAATAGGACATATACCTACCTGATAGTCATGTATCTTTTCATGCTTTACTGCATACTGTACCTTTGAAAGGTGTTTAGTAAGCATTTTGATTTCATCACGAATATCTTTAGCTGGTTTTACTGTTCCCTGAGAGAAATCCTGAACTGCAAAGTTGGTGTGGAATGCGTTGGTTGCATAGGCACACATTGCATTTGCAAGTTCTTTAGAATGAATTTCATGGTAACGGTCAAGACGGTATTTACCATTCTGTCCCATATATACATCATTGATGCTGGCTCCAGAGTAGAGTACGGTATTGTCAAAAACAAAACCCTTTAAATGGAGTACACCAAAAAGCTCACGTCTTTTAACAGGAACACCATAGATGGCAGGAGGGTTTTCTGCGTTTATGGCTTTTTTATAGTAAAGCTCAGAATTTCCAAGAGATGGTCCTTTGCCAATCAGACCTCGCTGAGCGCGATGAAAATCAACATAAACTCTGATATACAGCTTAGGATTTTTCTCCTTTGCCTCATACAGCGCATTCAGTACGTTTCTTCCGGTTTCGTCATCCTGCAGATATAAAGCTGCAATCAGGATCCTTTCCTTTGCAGATTTGATGAGTTCCAAAATTCTCTTATAGGCTCTGTTTGGAGTCTCCAGAATATTGTAGTCAGACACATCTACAGGTAATGTTGGTAACTGTTGCAATCTGGTCTGGCAGTAAAGAGAACCAGGAAGAGATTTTTTCCAAAACAGCATTTATGACTCCTAAATTGCAGCTGTAGCTCTGGAGAGCCAGCCGATTTCTGTATCTGATAATGTAGTGGCTGCGTTGCTTATAACATTATTTACGTTCTGATGATAATTGTTAAGCCAATCTATTTCACTTTGTGACAGAAGATCTTTGACTATCAGTCGATTGTCAAATGGGACCAGGGTAAGTGGTGAGAAGCACAGCATATGAGTCATTCCAGGTTGAGTGCAGTGCATTACCACCAGCAGGTTTTCAAGGCGAATGCCGTATTCGCCTTCCTTGTAGTAACCAGGTTCATTGGAAATAATCATACCAGGCTCTAAAGGTACGGTTGATCGCTTGGTTGAGATTGCCTGTGGTCCTTCATGCACTGAAAGTACGTGACCTACACCGTGTCCGGTACCATGAGCAAAATCAAGACCGTAATCCCACAGAGGACGTCTTGCAATTGCATCAATCTGTAAACCAGAGGTTCCTCTTGGGAATACTAAGGTTGCAAGCGAGATATGTGCCTTTAATACCAGAGTGTACATGCGCTTTATCTCATCAGTGATATGCGGACCTACAAGCACGGTTCTTGTGATGTCGGTTGTTCCATCCTTAAAGTGAGCGCCAGAATCGATAAGATAGATTGAATCTTCACCAAGCTTTCTTGGTTCAGCAACTTCTTCATGGTTATAGTGGCACATGGCGGCATTTGGGCCGAGGGCGGAAATGGTTGCAAATGACGGTCCCATATAGGCTGCTTCAACCTTTCTGTAGTATTCAGCTCTTTCTGCAAGAGTAGCTTCAGTAATGTTCTCAACGCGTCTTACGAAGATATCCTCATTCTCTGCCTGTTCATTGAGTTTTAAAACATCCACATCAAGCCATGAGAGGAAACGGCACATGGCAATACCGTCCTTGATATGGGCCTTGTACTCTCCGGCTACTTCAACATGGTTCTTGCATGCCTTTGGTGTCTGGCACAGACCTAGACCTTCAACCACGTTGGCTCCACCTTCGTAAAGGCGGTTTAAAACATGAGCTGAAACTTCATTTGGATCAACAAAGACACTTGAACTTGAAGAGCATAAACGCTCTAATACATCATCAAAGCGATCTTCCGGGAAGATATCCACATGTCCTATGTGGTTTGGCATATCTTCAATGATGTTTTCATCGATGTGATTTGGATGGATATACCATTCAAGAGCTTCATTTGAATATGCCACCATACGGCAGTTGATAATCGGAATGTACTTTCTGTCTTCGCCTCTGATGTTTAAGAGCCAGCAGATACTTTCAGGATCACAAATGACGGTAGCATCAAGATCTCTGGCACGGAGCTTTTGTGCTAATGCTCTTCTTTTCTGAGGGCTAGGGCAACCGTTGTATTCGTCGGCATACTGGTAGAATTTGGAAATCACAGGTTCTGGCTTGTCTGTCCAGATTGCATCTACAAGATTGGTCTCTGTTTCTTTAAGCTCGATGTTTTCGATTTTAAGATCTTTTTGCAGCTCTTTGTATTCGTTGTAGCTGATACAGTGCAGATCAATTCCTACTTTTGAATTCTTGTCTAAGACAGCACATAAAAACTCGCTTACTGGGGTATGCTGGAAATTAAAATCCATAAACAGATCTGAATCAATCTGTTCTTTTACCTGAACCACATAGCGACCATCTACAAAAACAGCTGCAGTTTTAGTGATGGCAGTTTCCCTGTCAGAGTCTGGAAGGGTAATGAAAGCCTTTCCTTCAGCCATCTTTTTGGATGGTGCCTTTAAAACTACCACATAGCCGGCGCTTCCTGTAAATCCTGAAATATATTTGATCCTTTCCTGGGATTCATTTAATTCATATGACAGGTACTCATCATCATGAGGGATGATGATTGCATCTAAATCAAAACGGTTAAGGTGAGCCTGTAATGCCTCAACTCGCTCCTGATAAATTTGTTTGGTCTGATCAGACATAATTTGGTCCTGATTTAAAACTTTTACCAAAAAAATCTTTATAAAGAAATTGTTAGCATGACTTTACAGCTGCAGCATAAGGTAAAAGCCGTATTCCTGTACCACAGAGCTACGCTTCATGCTTGTAATAAATGTGCTCGCTGCAGGATATTAAAGTAACTTTCATAACTATTTATCTTCTAATTTTAGCATATAGCTAGGTCTGGTACAAAAAACAGCTGTTTTTGTATGGAAAAAGGTCTTTTGAGGTTATTTAAAAGTACGGTTTAATCTTTTAACAGCATACCTTTTTTGCTCTAAAACGTAGCAGAACCAATAAAAAGATATGTATATATCCTATTATTGAAAAGATACACATATGTCTCCATTTACAATATAAGCAATAACTTATAAATTAGAGTTAACAAACTATTTAACATCAAAGGAAAATATATGAGCTTTAATGAAAAGAATCCTCTGATCAGCTATTCAGGTCTCCCTCCATTCTCTGAGGTGAAGCCTGAACATGTAAAGGAGGCTTTAGCCTACGCAATTGGAAGATGCAAGGATATTACGGTTGAAGTTTCTGAGAAGTTTAAAGAAGATCCTACCTGGGATAATGCAGTATCTCCAGTTGAAGAGGCTGGTGACCGTCTGTCAAAGGTATGGGGGGTTGTATCTCACTTAAATTCCGTAAATTCAACCAAAGAAATGCGTAAGGCTCATGATGAATGTCTGCCAATGCTCTCTGAGTACAGTTCATGGGCAGGTCAGTACAAGCCATATTTTGATATTTTAAAGACAATTTTAGCCTCTGATGCTTTCTCATTATTATCACTGCCTCAGCAGAAGTCTATTAAAAACTCTATTCGTGATTTTAAACTGTCAGGTATTGATCTTGAAAAGGACAAACAGGAAGAATACGTAAAGATTCAGACCCGTCTTTCAGAACTTACTTCAAAGTTTGCCAACAATGTGCTTGATGCCACCCATAGCTTTACCCTGCACGTTACAGATGAATCTCAGATTAAAGGTCTTCCTCAGACTGCTCTTTCTTTAGCAAGGGATGAGGCCAAGGCAAAAGAACTTGATGGTTATGTATTTACTCTTGAGTATCCATCTTATGGTCCTTTCATGACCTACTGCGAAAACAGAGAACTTCGTGAAAAGATGTACAAGGCCTATGTTTCAAGAGCTTCTGAATTGGGACCTGATGGCGGTAAATGGGATAATGGTCCTGTCATGGAAGAGATCATGTCTTTAAGAGCCAAAAAGGCAAAACTTTTAGGTTTTGAGAGCTATGCCCATCTGTCTTTGGCAACCAAGATGGCTGATACTCCTGAAACAGTGGTTAATTTCCTGGAAGATCTTGCTGCAAAATCTCATGCTCAGGGTGAAAGAGAAGTAAAGGAGTTGTCTGATTATGCTGCTTCCATGGGTCTTTCAAAGTTGGAGCCATGGGATGTTGGTTTTTATTCAGAGAAATTAAAACTTGAAAAGTATTCCTTCTCAGATGAGGAGCTTCGTCCATATTTCCCTGTGGATAAGGCAATTGAGGGCATGTTTGAATGTGCTCACCGCCTGTATTCAATTTCTCTTAAGGAAAGATTGGGTGTAGATGTCTGGAATGAGAATGTAAAGTGCTTTGATGTTTACGAGGACAGATTTGGTTCAAGAATTGGAACCCTGTTTATGGATTTGTACGCACGTCCTTTAAAACGTGGCGGTGCCTGGATGGATGAGTGCCTGACCAGACGCTACAGGGAAGATGGCGTGCTTCAGCTTCCTGTAACCTATCTTGTATGCAATTTTACAAGACCTGTAGATGAGAAAGGTTCTTTATTAACTCATGATGAAGTGGTAACCATGTTCCATGAGTTTGGCCACAGCCTCAATCACCTTTTAACCAAGATAGATATTGCTGATGTATCAGGTATCAATGGTGTGCCTTGGGATGCAGTTGAACTGCCAAGCCAGTTTAATGAAAACTTTGCCTGGCAGGAGGAAGTGTTAAACTTCCTGTCATCTCACGTTGACTCAGGCAAGCCTCTGCCAAAGGAAAAACTTGATGCTCTTATCAGAGCCAAAAACTTTGAGTCAGCAATGGCAATGCTGCGCCAGATTGAGTTTGCTCTCTTCGACTTCAAGCTTCACCTCAATTATGATGAGTCAAAGGGGGCCAGAATCTTTGAAACCTTAGATGAAGTCAAGCAAAAGGTAGCTGTAACTCCTCAGTACAAGGACAGTCGCTTCCCTAACGGATTTACTCATATTTTTGCTGGTGGCTACGCTGCAGGTTACTACAGCTATAAGTGGGCTGAGGTTCTGGCAGCTGATGCTTTCTCCCGTTTTGAAGAGGAAGGTATCTTCTCAAAGAAAGCCGGTCGTGACTTTGA
>Ga0256405_10004728_pt1 | contig 24924 bp, 24 predicted proteins | sample RumenRJG_02DNA_FD_189096 | JGI IMG/M metagenome (GOLD analysis project Ga0256405, IMG submission 189096) | Bovine rumen microbial communities from Lethbridge, Alberta, Canada - RJG_02 | ecosystem: Host-associated > Mammals > Digestive system > Stomach > Rumen | place: Canada: Alberta... | reverse complement strand
CTTCACGCGCTTCTCTTCTGTGTCTATCATGCAGCAATGGCGATAGCCTGGGTACTTCTTGGCGAAGTGACTGGCCAACTTTGCCAAGGTCTTCGTCGGACCAAGACCGATGCTGACTGGCATACCCACGCTTTTCTTGATGCGCTGGTGAAGATTCTCACCCCATTCCTTCAGCTCTCTGTTGTCTGTGTTCTCCAGTCTGTCGAAATAGACAAAGCACTCGTCGATGCTGTAGCGGAAATAGGCCGGGGCTTCCTGCTTGATGATTTCCACGATTCTGCCTGTCAGTTCTCCATACAACTCATAGTTGCTGGAGAACACGGCTATCTTTTCATTTGGAAATTGTTGGGCAAGCTGGAAGTATGGGGTTCCGGCTTTGATGCCCATCTTCTTGGCCTCGTTGCTGCGGGCTACGACACAGCCGTCATTGTTGCTCAACACAACAACGGGCTTACCGTTCAGGTCCGGGCGAAAAACTCTTTCGCACGAGACATAGCAGTTATCACAGTCAACGATGCCGTACATGTCAGTATCTTCTCCAATTTTTGATTGTCCATACTACTACACCCCATACTTCGAACTCATCGTACTCTTCTATGCGGATGGGGTCATACTTCTTATTGGCTGGGCGAAGCTCGATGTAGCCATCTGCCTTGTGCTTCAAGTCAAGGAACTTGATGGTAAACTCGCCATTCACATAGCCCACAACAATGTCGCCATCCTGGGCTTCAAGGCTGCGGTCTATGACTGCTATATCACCGTCGTCGATTCCTGCATCCTCCATACTGTCGCCATCCACTCTGCCATAGAACGTGGCTTCGGGATGTCTGATGAAGTCCCTATTGAAGTCAAGGCTCTCCCGCATATAGTCCTGAGCCGGAGAGGGGAAGCCGGCCTTTATCTGCGGAGCCAAGAGGAGTTCGAGCTGTTTGTCAAACTCACCTTTGTATATTTTCATTCCTGACATGTGCTTTCTTCTGTAATTATGGCACAAAATTAAGCATTTTGTTTGGATTTCCGAGCAGAAAGTTACGGATTTGATAGGTTTGAAAACGCAAAATATAGTTTTTAGCATAGAATTTACCTTTACGATTTCTTGTTTTCGCAAAATTATACTTAAATTTGTACCGAAACATGAGTGTATAATCAATCCTATGCGCTCATGCTCTACGAAAGACCTCAATTGCCGTAAGGCTTAAAATACATCAACTCCTCCGCAGTGTTTGAAAAGGTTTGGTCGCCTGTAGAGACACTGTTGGGGGAGTTGTGTTTTGAAGATGGGAGAAAAACAACATATAGCACAATATCTGGCCCAAGCAGCACGCAACCGCTTGGTTTTTTGCCATGAGCATATTGAAGACCTCATATTTACCGACGTGGGAAAGGTTATGGCAAATGCATTGAAAGATGAGAATCTTCGTTCCCAAATGGTTGCTTATGCTGCTGAAGATTTTCTCGCAGATATACTTTCATCTCCTCAAATTGATTCTAGCTTAGGAAAATATATCGCTTTGGAGAATATAGGAATTTTATTTGAGCCTGAGCTGGGCTTTAATCTAAAAGCTACACTTGATAATGCTTCTACAAATAAGACTATTATTATTTGTTCTGAAGCTCAGATTAAAGACAATCGACTGTATTTCCTCCAGGAAGGTGACAGCTTATCGGTTGACTTAACCGGTTTATCATACTTAGAAATATAAAAAAATACATATCGTCATGAAATATCGTGATTTAATTCATTTCAAGCCTATTACGGAGGTTATCCGGTTTGGCGACCTGAAAGACGAAAAGAAGCGTCAGCAGTTCGTTGAAACTTTTGTCTTCTCTGACCAATATCGTAAAAGCTACATTCCTTTAATATGTAGCAATCTTGATTTCACAGAAACGGAAATCATCGTCAATGGCCGACATGAGCCAAAAGAGTTCTTCGGACTTCAAATCGTCGGCAGCTATGGTACTGGTAAGTCTCACCTCATGTCACTGTTCTCTCTGATTGCAGAAGATGAGAAATACCTGCAATATGTCACAGATGAGCAGGCTAAGGAAAACCTATCTAAAATAGCTGGAAAATATAAAGTCCTTCGCTTTGAAATTAATTCTGAGAAGGAACTTTGGGGCATCATATGCTACCAGATAGATAAGTTCCTTGCGGGTCTTGGAGTTGATTATTCTCTTACCAATGACACATCGTTTGAGAACAACGATGTGAAGCTTCAGAAGATGATGGCTGCTTTTGAGGAGAAATATCCGGATAAAGGTTTGCTTCTTGTCATTGATGAGATGCTGGCATATCTGAAGGGACGTAGTGGCGCAGACAAGTTGAATCGTGACCTTCAAGTTCTACAGGCATTGGCACAAATTTCTAATCAGACAAAGTTCCGCATCGCTTTTGGCGTACAGGAGATGATATACAACGCGCCTGAATTCCAGTTCGCTCGTGAAATGCTGCTCCATGTCAACGACCGTTACCGCCCGTTGACTATCACAAAGGAGGATGTGAAATACATCGCCCAAAAGCGTATGCTCAATAAGGATGACCAGCAGAAACAACTCATCCGTGACCACCTGGAGAAGTTCACAAAGTACTTCTCGCACATGCATGGGCACATTGATGATTATATCACATTGTTCCCTGTTCACCCTTCTTACTTTGAGAACTTTGAACTGATTAAGGCTGGAAAGAGCCAACGCGAAATCATGAAGACACTTTCATCAAAGTTTAGCGAAATCATTGATAATGATATTCCTGAGGACCAGCCTGGGCTTATCTGCTATGATAGCTATTGGGAATATATGGATGGCAATGCCACGCTGAAAACTGACCCTGATGTGGCTCGTGTTTCGGAAATCATGCAGACCATCAATAGCAAAATTACCGACAATTTCACAGGTGCACGTCGCAACCGCATCGAACTTGCTCGCCGTATCGCGAATGCTTGTGCTGTGAAAATTCTGCAGCAGGATCTTTCAAAGACGAATGGAGCTTCTGCAGAAACACTGACCAACGACCTCTGCTATGTCAATCCTATCTATGAAAGCTTTGATGAACTGCTGATGTTTATTGAGAGTGTTGCACATAACATCCAAGAGTTCACTGCTGGTCAGTATTTCTTCAAAAATAAGGAAAATGGTGAGTATCACCTTTGCGTAGAAGGTGGCATCAACTATGAGGAGATGGTCAACATCTATGCTGGCAATATGCCAGAAGGAACCAAGGATGAGTATTTCTACCAGTTCCTCCAAGAATCGCTGCCAATAGAAGATGAGGTGTATCGTAGCTCCTTCAAAATTTGGCCTTACGCTATCAAATGGAAGTCACACAATGTTACACGAGATGGATACATCTTCATGGGTTATGACAATGAACGTCCTACTACCCAGCCCGTGCAACATTTCTATATCTACTTTCCACCTATCTTCGACACGACGGGCAAGCACTTCAGCGATAAGCCTGACGAAGTGTATTTCCTGATGGATGACCTAAGCGATGAAATCAAAGATTTGATTGCTCATTACGGTAGCGCCATAGCACTTGGCAATAATGCTGATAGCGCACAAAAGGGTTTCTATGAGTCTCTGCGCAAGAAATACTTCGAGAAACTGCGTGATCTATTCGGCCAGGAGTTTTACTCGAAAACTCAGGTGCAATACTGCGGACAGACACATCCTTTGTCCTCTTACCCTGTTCAACAGGCAGACTCGAAGGAAGATGCCGTTGGCCGAGTCGCATCTGAGGTGTTTGAAGGACATTTCAATGAGGAGAACCCCGACTATCCTAAGTTTACCCTTTTCCCAGAGCCTACTGGCAAGGGTAACATAGACCGCCGTATAAAAGCTGCTAAAGGCAAAATTATCAAGCCTGCCGAATCCAACCGTGAAGGTGAGTACCTTCTCGCTGGACTTGGGCTGTGGGATGGTGGTCTCGTTTACGAGGCTTCACCATTTGCCATCAGCCTACTTAACATCTTGCATCAGAAGCCTGATGGACAGGTTGTAAACCGCGAAGAGATACTGCATCTCTTCTGGCGTGGCAGCGACCTCTATCTGAGTAATGACTTCCAGATTGAGGACTGCTATGAGTTTGTTGTCATGGCTGCGCTTGTAGCAATGGGTGAAATGGAACTGGTAATGGGTAGTGGCAAGGTGATTACTGCTGCTAATATCTATGAAATAGAAAATACCGTCCATCGTGATTATATCACTTTCCGCTGCATTAGAGCACCCAGAGGTTATAACTTTGCTACTTTGAAATTGCTCTTTATGTCGCTGGTTGGTCGTGACCTCAGCCAACAGCTTGATAATCCTTCTTCCATTCCTCAGTTGATGGATGCTGCTCGGGACATAGCTGGCCGGGCTGCGAAGATGGAAACGAAGATATTTGGTGGCGTCAGCTTGATGGGCATCGAGATTATATCGGATACTGATGCCATGAACTTGCGCAATCGAATGACAGCGTTAAAAGGATTATGTGATCAATTGCTGAACTACAATTCAAAGGCCAGAATTAAGAACCTTCCTGATACTTGGACTCCTGAGAAACTTAAACCCACTTTGGAGTCTCAAAAGGAATTGGACAGATTGGAGAAACTGTTTATCAGTATTGGAGAGTTCCGCGAGTCTGTGCAATATCTTGACCAGGCTATTCCGTATGCCAACGATGAACTGGCACAAAAGATGAGACAACTGAAGGACCGCCTCCCGGATGTCCTGATGAGTGCTGATGAACGTAAAAATGCCGAGTTTAATAATCAATTCAAAGCTCTTCGCGATGAATATGCTAAGTATTATCTCGACACATACAGACGTTCTCATATCAATGAGGCTCAGCTTCAGCAGAAGATGCGCATTATGAGTAACACAGACTACACTATCAGCAAAATTGTTTGTGATGCGCCATTTGTGCTTTCTACTCGCTTCGACGAGTGGGAACGCCACATGCGTCTGCTGGAGATGGCTAATCCTCAGGTTACTATCGATGCTATCCGTCGTGTACCGTTCCATGGATTCAATCCAAAGGAGGCTCAGGCTCTGCCGGACATCAACCAACTGGCTGAGGACATCAAGGAGATCTACAACTCGTATGTAAATAGTTTCCTTGAAATCCTTGATGACCCGTCTATTGCTGATAGCATTGAGGTTCTTGACCCTGAACAGCAGAGCATTGTAACTCGCTTCAAGAATGGCGAAATCCAACTTGACGCGATGTATGCTCCGCAATTGAAGTCAATCATCAGCAGTCTTTATCATGGAATGACAGCGGTAGAGATTACGCAGTCTGATTTAATTAATTGCTTCTCCCGTGCCATGTCTGTTGATGAAGCTAAGAATGCCTTTAACGACCTCGTTACACGCATGTCTTCGGGAAAGGCTAACCCACGTATTATTGTAAAACTTGCAAAATAAGCATATTTCTATGAGCGAAATACAGCAAGACCTCTTCTCTCCTGAGGAGATGAGACAAGCAGAGAATAGAAACTTTTCCCAACAGGAAGGTCCGGTTACATGCTTAGGCATGGAGTTTGAAAACGATGATGCACGCCGTGCTTATTTCCGTGAAGAACTGAGGAAGAAACTTCCTGAGTTGCGGGAAATAGAAGGTTTCCCAATTGGAGAGGATGATGACATCATCAACCTCTCTGACCCTCCATATTATACTGCTTGTCCCAATCCTTGGCTCAACGATTTCATTGATGAATGGGAAAAAGAAAAGGTACAGTTGGAGGCAGAGGGAAAACGAAAGAAGGACTTTGAGGTTAAGGAGCCGTATGCAAGTGATGTGAGTGAGGGAAAGAATAACCCTATTTATATGGCTCATGCATATCATACAAAATGTCCACATCCTGCTATTATGCGGTATATCCTCCATTATACTCAACCGGGAGACATTGTTTTCGATGGGTTCGCAGGAACAGGAATGACGGGAGTTGCTGCAAACCTCTGTGGCTCCAAGTCTGATGTAGATGCGCTCAAAGAAAAAAAAGCCAAAGTCGGTGTAAGACACAGCATTTGCTCTGACTTATCACCAATAGCAACATTGATTGCTGCAAGTTATAACCTTCCATTCAATGCGAAAGAATTTGAAATAAAGGCAAATGCAATACTCGATCAAGTTGAAGCAGAATTAGGATGGATGTACGAGACTAAAATCAATGGGAAAAAAGCTAAAGTCAACTATACCATTTGGAGTGACGTTTTTACTTGCCCGGCATGTGGCAAAGAGATTGTTCTTTGGAATGAATCGGTAGATCTTGGAAATAACATCATAAAAGATAAGTTCCCTTGTCCTCATTGTGGTTTTGAATGCAGCAAGAAGAACATGGAAAAGGTATGGGAATCTTCTTATGATAGCATTGTCGGTAATGTCGTTAAAATGAATAAGAAAGTTCCAGTCCGGGTTAATTATACGTTGAGAAAACGGTTAGAGAAGGATATTGAACAGTCCGATATTGATTTAATTTGTAAAATAAAATATGAGGAAGGAAAAAGCTATCCGACATTTAAACTATTTGAAGGTTTTAATACATCACAGCCAATAAGAAGTAACGGAGTTGAATATAGCCATCAGTTTTTTACAAAAAGAAATTTAATTTATCTCAATCGAATATATGAACTTGTTAAAGAAAATGGATTGCCTTTAACATGGTTAACATCTACATTACAGCGAACCACAAAATGTTATAAATTTACATTAGACCGTAAATTTGGCATTTTGACGGGAACTTTATATATACCATCTCTAAATGTAGAGTTAAACCCTGTTAATATTCTTAGACGCAAAATTGGCGATTTTGTTTCTATCGCATATAACGAGAGAGGAAATTCTGCTGTATCCCTATTGTCCGCATCTAAATTATCAACTATAAAAGATAATCAAATTGACTATATGTTTGTTGATCCTCCATTTGGTGCCAACATAATGTATTCTGAGCTTAGTTCTGTTTGGGAAGGATGGTTAAAAGTCACTACAAATAATCAAACAGAGGCAATTGTTAATGAGTACCAACATAAGGGCCTTTTTGAATACCAGCAATTAATGAACCGCTCTTTGAGGGAATTCTATAGGATACTAAAGCCTGGAAAATGGCTTACGATGGAGTTTAGTAACACTTCCGCGTCTGTCTGGAACTCAATCCAAAACGCATTGCAAGGTGTTGGTTTTGTAGTTGCGAATGTAGCAGCACTTGACAAGAAACAAGGCTCTTTTAAAGCTGTTACTACTACTACAGCAGTTAAACAAGACCTCGTTATTACATGTTATAAGCCATCAGATGAATTGACTGATAAACTTGCGTTATCAAATTCCAATAAAGATAGTGTTTGGGATTTCCTTAATGAACATCTTGCTCACCTACCTGTTCATATTGAAAGAGGAAACGCAACGACAACAGTAGTTGAGCGAAGTCCAAAGATACTCTATGACCGCTTGATTTCCTACTATGTACAACATGGCTATCAAATCCCTATGGATGCGCAGGAGTTCCAAGCAGGACTTCGTGAGCGTTTCATTGAGCGTGATGGTATGTACTTCACCGCGCCACAAGCTGCCGAGTATGAGGAGAAACGCAAGCATACATCTGAATTTGTACCGATGGGTCTTATCGTAAGCGATGAAGCAAATGGCATAGAATGGCTGAAGATGCAGCTGAAAGAGCCGAAGACTTATCAGGAAATCTCTCCTGAATGGATGCAAGCAGTCAATGGTTTGCGTAAGGGCGATGTATTGCCAGAGTTGAAGGACATCCTGGAAGAAAACTTCATTGAGGATGAGACCGGCCACTGGCATGTGCCTGACTTGGAAAAACAGATTGACTTGGAGAAGCTGAAACACAAGAGTCTGATGAAAGAGTTCAATCTTTACAAGGAAATGGCTCAGAAGCCCCGTGCTCGCATCAAGGAAGTGCGCGTAGAGGCTATGCGCGAAGGCTTCAAACAGTGTTTCAAGGATAAGGACTTTGCTACCATCCTGATGCTTGGGGATAAGATTCCACAGAACATCCTCACTGAAGATGAAGTGCTGCTGCAATACTATGACATCGCTCAGATGAGGTCGTAAAAGATGAAATACAGAGGCAAGGACATAGAGCTAATCGGTGAGAAAATGGTGTTCGGGAAACGAACAGCATGGATACGCTTGGTGGAAGACAATAGCTTCCAACAGGTGTTATGGGATGATATTGTCTTCGACGACGAACATCATCAGGATATTTCTCACATTCGCTATATTGCCCTTGCGACTCGTATCAAAGAAGAAATTGCACAGAAGCGCATATTGGCTCCTTACGAAAGCAGTCTGATTCCACTGCCACATCAGATTCTCATATTGGAGAAACTGATGAAAGCTCCACAGACCCGCTTCCTTCTGGCCGATGAAGTGGGTATGGGTAAAACTATTGAAGCAGGCCTTGCTTTGAAAGAACTGAAACTGAGAGGAGAAATCAAACGCACACTGCTTATCGTTCCAAAGTCGGCTATGCTGCAATGGCAAAGTGAAATGCAACAGCACTTCAAGGAGCAGTTCCATATCTATGATTCACAACTCATCAACTCCATGGCTTCTATGTTCTCACAAATTGAAGCTGAAGAGGAGTTGAATTTCTGGAGGCAGCATAACCAAATCATTGTCTCTACCGATGCACTGAAGCCATTGGAACATCGGCAGGGCTGGAGCCAGGAGAAGATTGACACCTATAATAAGTACAGAATAGAGGCGGTTGTGAATGCTGACTTTGACTTGGTAATCATAGACGAGGCACACAAGATGGGTGGCTCTACAGCACAGGTATCCCGTTATCAATTAGCAGAAACGCTGAGCAATGCCGTTCCTCGCATATTACTTCTTTCGGCTACACCACACAGAGGAAAGAGTGACCACTTCCGTCGTGTTCTTCAGTTGCTCGATGCTGATGCTTTTATGGGAGATGATATGCCTGGCATCAAAGAGATTGAGCCGTTTGTGATGCGTTCTGAAAAACGCTTTGCCGTGGATTACAATGGGCAAAAGCTGTTTAATGAACGTAAAACAATCAAACTCTTGATTCCTTTAGAGCCTGAACGTCATCATTTGCAACTGCAATTGTACGAACATCTTACTGAGTATGTACGCACATCGTTCAACAAAGCTAAAATGAACCGTAACACGGCGTTAGCTTTGGTAATGACTATGTTACAGAAGATTGCTAGTAGCAGTACAGCAGCCATATACTCGGCTCTCTCTACTCGCTTGTATCGTCTGCAAAATGGTTTGGATGAGTCGGTAGAAGAGTATGACCCTGAATATGACACCTCTGACTTCGAGGATTTCCAACCATCCGACTATTCTGTAGCATACAGCCTTGATAGCCGGAAAGAAGAGGAAGTACTCCAGGATCTCGTGGAAGAAGCAAAAATCTGTATGGAGCAGGAGCAGGATGCTAAGGCTGAAGCTCTAATCCGATGCATTGCCGAACAACGTATGGAGCAAGGCGACCCGCAGATGAAGGTGCTTGTGTTCACGGAATTCAGAGCCACACAGCAATATCTTGAAAAAGAGCTGACTGCAAAGGGGCTTGTTTGCGCTTCAATCAACGGCAGCATGGAGTTGGAAGCGCGACAAAATGCTCTTCGCTTTTTCAAAGACCATGCTGACGTGATGATTTCTACCGATGCTGCTGGTGAGTCTCTTAACATGCAGTTTTGCCATGTCATCGTGAATTACGATTTGCCTTGGAACCCTATGGCAATTGAACAACGCATTGGCCGTGTTGACCGTATTGGTCAGAAACACACTGTCAAAGCTTTCAACATGCTTACGAGCAATAGTATCGATGCTAAGGTTTATGGTATCATTGTTGATAAGCTTGATACCATACTTAATGAATTAGGCATTGACAAGACTTCTGATGTTTTAGACTCTACGATTGAACAAAATAAAATCAATCGAATATATTTGCAGTCATTGCTTGACCCTCGCCGGACTGAGTTTGTGGGTGATAGCTGGCTCTCGGATATCAAGAAGAAACTCAACGAATATAAAGCGACAGAAGGTATTCTTCCATCTATCAGCAAAGAGGAGATTGACAACAAATTGGCTGCCGAAGTGAAATATAGTCCTCTTCCTGTATGGTTGGAGCAGCTAATGGATATCTACGCAATTAGTCGTGGTGGGAAGGTTGAGAAATCCTTATTGGGCGTCTCGTCCTATCAATACGACGGAATGAAGATAAATGCTGTTTTCGATGCCGAACATGCTTTAGAAAACCCATCTGCAGAACAGATAACTCTTCAGCATGAACTTGTGTGCCGTATGCTTGATCGCATTGATAGCGAATCGCAGCAAAATATGCCTGTTGTTCATGCAGCTGGGGGGAAGGCTACGCCTGGTGTTTTTAGCTTATGGCGTGTATCTGCTAAGAATCCTGCAGAGAGCAAAGTGACATATGTGGCTCTGTTTACAGCCGACAATGGTAAGAATTATGCTGCTTATGCTAATCAGATATGGAATAGGTTAGTAGAATCTGCTGATGCTTATTCATATGTAGGAGATGTAGAATTGCCGGCTGAAAACGAATCGGATATGAAGCTGCTCTATGAGGTATTCCACAGAATGGAAGTTGAAATCCTTCAAAATCTACAAAAGAAGTCTGATTCCCGTCTTAAAGCATTGGACTTCCAAAAGCAACGTGCAGAGAGGATTGGTATCATGAATATCCGCACTAGCAGAATACGCAAAATTAGCGAAGAAAAACAGCAATGGCTGGATAATATGAGAAGTTCCCAAAGCATTGTGCCTGACGTGAAGAATATAATTAAAGTTAGAATTGATGGATAGCCTGCTTGAATGTATTGTTAAAGAAATCACACGCCCTTATAAAAGGCTAAGTGTTATTTCTAATCCCGACGGCTTTTTAAGCCGGGAAGACACAATCTGTGCCTTGAAACAACAGGCAGATATTACCGTCCTTTGCTTCAGCCAATTGGAACTGCGCGTTTGGTTTGAGCTGGATTTCAAGGATAGTCCTGATGAACGCTTCGTGGTGCTGATGGATGATACTTCAAAGTTGGTGACAGACATTTACAATCAGGCTTTTATCACCACTTTCAAGACACGTGATTTGTTACTTACCTACAGTCAGCAGGCTATTGACCTCAATAAGATTACCTATCAAATGATGGCGCATCTTTTTGAGAATAAGTCGGTAGCTCTATTGGACCGCCAGAAAACTACTTCTGTTATGGAAGCTGCTGAATCTTTGTATGGTAAAGATGGAGAAGACATTTCAATAGTCAAGCAAAACCTAATGAGTGTTGTTTTGGACTGGCAACAGCCTCTCAAAACAATAGAACAAGTGTCTAGGCTTGTCGTTAAAGCTGTCAAGCAAGATAAATATAAGGATATTGAGCCAGAAATGGCTTATATCAACCAATCCTTTCAGCAACATATTGATGCTGTGTTTAGACAGCTGATAACAGCTACTGGTCCTAGGGTTGTTCATAAGATAATGGCCCATATCGAACGTTCCTATTCGATTGGTTCAAAGGTGGCTTTGGTGGTCGTGGATGGCTTGTCTTATTGGCAATATACTATTATAGAAAGGTATTTTGCTGATGAAGGCATCATAGCTAAAAATAACGTCTGCCACGCCTGGATTCCGAGTGTTACACAACAATCAAGACAAGCTATTTTTAGAGGTGCTGCACCAGAAAGAGATTATATCCAAAGCCCTCTTAACGAGAAAAAATTATGGTATGATTATTGGTGTTCCAGGAACTACGAAAATTTTCATGTACGATATTTTTATGAGAAGTTAGAAGATATCCCCCAGGAAGTAGAACGCCTCGCTTACGTCACTATGACAATGGATGACGATATGCATAGCGCTCACTCAATGAAGCAGCTCTACAATGACACTGAAGAGTGGGCAAAGAATTTTGTTAAAACGCTGAAGGTTATTATAGATAAAGGCTTCGAAATCATTCTTACCGCTGACCATGGTGGAGTTCCATCAAAACACTGGGGTAATTTGACACAAAAGGAAAAGGCAGCTCTTTATGAGACTGGAAGCCGGGGACAGCGGCATCTGATTTTCAACAATCTTGCTACACAGCATGATTTCATTGATTCGCACATAGAGGTTTCTGACCAATGGCTAATCTCAGGCGATAGCATTGTGTGGAGAAATGACAATTGCTTTGGCACATCAGATTGCATTTCTCACGGTGGATGTCATGTATTGGAAATGCTGGTACCGTTAGCAACATTAAAGAAACAAATGTAATGGAAGCAACAATTGGAATAAACCAGAGGATACCTATTGAGGCAATTGAACTGGCTATTAAAGCCGTTCTGAATGGCAGCTACGACAATGACTATGCTGCCGAATTGGCTCGTATGGAATACAATGGAGAGAATAGAATAAAGAAAACAGTGAATATCATCAACCGATTGACTAAAAACAATACGTTGATGCCATTCCTGATGGAGAACAAGAGCAAAGTCTTGTCTGCCCTGAAGTTTCCTGAGGACAAAGGATTAATTTGCATCGCTATGGTCAATGCTGTTTACCCGTTCTGTTATGATGTGACTACAGTTCTCGGTCGATATTTCCACGCACAAAAAGAGGTGGCCACTACATTGCTTACATCTAAGTTGTCTGCCACATACGGCACCAATCGTTCATTGTCTAATGGTCTGTATTGTATTCTACCTATGCTTATAGAGGCAGGTTTCATAACACGACCACGCACGAGTGTTTATCAAATAAAACACTTGGCGTCCCAGACAAATATTGCAAGAGAAATTTATCAACAATCATTCCTTTACAATAATCCTACTCTAAATAAGGATTATCAATTCTCCAATCATTTTTACTTTGAGTTTATCAGATGATTGCCGATAAATCTCATTAAATAATGAAACTTTTGAAAAGGATAATTAAAATGGAAAAAATCGCTCGGCTTTGTTGGAATACGAATGAATGGAGGCGTCCTTCAGGGAAAGAAGGAAAATCCAAGGCTAGTAAATCCTATGAAAAAGAAAAAGGATTTGGCCATGAGGAATGGTTGCTAGACGATTCAAAGATAATGCCTGACGGTTATCATTATGGTTTTTTAGAGCCTTTGAACGTGAAAAGCAACTTACACCATGGTAAGGTTTACGATATCCATATTTTCACTATTAGTCCAGAGAAACATCGTGTATATCTAGGTTGCCTGAAGAATGCTATAGGTGTTTCAGTCGAAGAGAGTAAAAAAGTTTATAATCATTATAAAAAGAATGGCTGGCTTGACGAAATGAGGCAAGATATCATTTATGCCGGAGGAATTGTCAGCGACCTTAGGCCATCTATGATGTTCAACGTCAAATTTAAGTTTGAAGAAGCAGAATTACATTATTCTAACCAGCCACTTTTAAAGCCGGAAAGTGTATGGCACAGATATAATTTGATGGAGAAAAAGGGAGATTTGGAATTTGAGAAAAACAAGGATGGCTCTGTCAAAATGTTGGATACAAGTATATTTGACCGAGTTCTCAAAGGTGGAAAAATTCAAATTGATCCCTTGCATAAAAAAATTCAAAACGCTGTTGCTAATTTGGTCAAAAACCAGTACACTGACTTGCAATTAGAAACTTCTACAAATGATAGCGGAAAAGAAAGAGTTGATATCAAGGGCTTTTCTAAAAGTGAAAAAGCATGGCATTTCTTCGAAATAAAGACTGTCTCTGCTAAAAGATGTATTCGCGAGGCAATAGGACAAATCCTTGAGTATGCACATTATCCTAATGAGGATAGGGCAAATAAACTTTTCATTGTCGGGCCAGAGTCCGCAGATGAACAAGATAAGCTGTACATTCAGCACCTTCGTAAGAAATACAATATACCAGTATGGTTCCGCTGGTATTCTTTCACTGAAAACAAATTGTATGATGGCATTTAATAGATGAACTTTATTTAATATTATGTCCATCCATAAATACATAAGCACAAAGGACGCTGTCCGACTAACAGGTCTATCAACTCAGGAGATATACGCCCTGATTCACAACGGAGAACTTCCAGCTCACAAGGCTCCTAAAAGCGGATGGCGCGTTTCTTTAGAAGATTTATCTGAATTAGGATTGATTCAGGACGAAACACCTGCCTTCGTTGAGGAACCAGAAGAGGAGTTGAATGAAGAACTTTTTGATGAGCCAATTGAGGATAATGAAATCGAGGAAGGTTTCTCTTATGTGGCTGATGAAGAGCATTACACAAAGGTCTTCAAAAGAATGAGTGAGGTGAAACATAGCTTGAAAATTGCTACTGCAAATCTAAAAAATTTCAATATCTATGTTGAAGAAAATGACTCAAAGGAGCCAATACGTCCATGGGATTTCTTCATGTCCCTTGTAGAACGCAGTATTCATGTACAAGTAGTATGCATGGAACCGTTTGATTTTTACAATTACACAAAACAAAATTGTCCTCAGCTACTGAATAATCCACTTTTTGAGTTACGATACAATACGCACAATCATATGAAGATATTCATCTATGATGATGAGTACGTATACATTGGTTCAGCTAATATAACCGGAGCAGCGATTGGAAAACGTTCAGTTAGGAAAAGAAACTACGAGGCCGGGATGCTTATCTGGGGTGATGATTTGATAGAAGCTCCGCTATGCCATTTTTATAAGTCTTGGAACGATCCTGATTCTATCAAACACACATGGAAGCGATTTATTAAATTAGCTAAAGAAAGGGAGAAAGAATATAGAGCTAAACATGGTAGATAAGCGCAGCCAAAGGCTGTTGAAAATTAGTAATTATCTTAATGATGGAATACACATATAAATACCCAAGGCCTGCTGTTACCGCTGACTGCGTGGTAATGACTACGGAAGCCAATCCACATGTCCTGCTCATTGAACGTGGCTTCGACCCGTTCAAAGGATGTTGGGCGTTCCCTGGTGGTTTTATGAATATGGATGAAACAGCAGAACAATGTGCCATCCGGGAGCTGGAGGAAGAAACTGGCCTGAAGGTTTCTTCCATCCATCAGATAGGTGCCTACTCTAAAGTGGACCGCGACCCTCGGGGACGGACTATTACTGTTGCTTATCTTGCGACTATCGAAGCCCCAGCAAAGGTTCGTGGTCAGGACGATGCAGCAAGAGCAGAGTGGTTCCCCATCGATGCGCTGCCTCCTTTGGCTTTCGACCATGATGAGATCATGAAGGATGCTTTGTCTTTATTTACTCATCTTTTAGACAAAAGAAGCGTATGACAGGTAATCCACTTTGGGATTTTATAGCCTTCGACCAATTGTTCAACGGCGATTCTTCTGGTGGAAGCAGCGGAGGCGGAGATGATAACGGCAAAGAGTGGGCTTTGATCATTACTGTCATCATCTTTGTCCTCATCTTCATCTTAAGCTGCTGAGAGCCTTTCCTTGCTTGTTTTGCGTTCTACCCTGACACAGCCCAATGGTTTACCTATGTGTGCGAACATCTCCGTTGATTGAGGTTGTCATGCCTGCTGATTGTTTGCCGCTCATAATTGGCTTTTGATGCTTCACTATTAGTCCACCATACCGCGAGGCTTTTCACCTTTGCTGCCGCTGAGAACGGCTTCTATATCGTATTCTTTCTCCTCTCTTCTACCCTGCTCTCAACAGAGATTTGGGCTGCTTGCTTGATGGCGTAGCTTTGCCTGCTATTTCATCCTTCATTCCGCGTTGTACCACTTTGTCTGTTCTGTGATTTCTTACTCGCGCTTTCTCATTTTTCCATTGCAAAGGTCGGGCAAGCGTCATTCTGCAAGGGTCGTAGTCCCTACTTGGCTCGAAAAAGTTTCAAAGATTTTGGGGTGCAGTTGCTCCTATCTCCAAATTCTCTTACGTCATCCTGATTGAAATTTTTGTCGGCCATCTCTTGACATTTACATTCCTTCTCCTTGCTTCCGGCTGTATGCACTGTAAAAATTAAAAAAGCTAAGTAATTCAATCTTACATTAAACATTCAAAGTTATGGTACACGTTACATTAGAATCAAAATTGAGCTTCGGACAAAGCCGTTCACGCCGTCAAGTCAGCAGCAATCTCTACAGAGTTGTCATCAATGGTGAAGATGGAGAATACTACGAATACGATTCTATAGAAGCTGAGTCGTTCTCTGAAGCATGTCGCAAAGGACAAGCTCTCGCACATGGTATGATGGACGTACAATATATCGAAGTTTATCAAATCGCTTAATCAATTATTCACATATGTCAAACAATCTAAATTCTACAATCATGACAACAAACAATTCAATCCTCGTCGATAATGTTCGCTCGAACAAGTCTGACAACATGGTATGGGCTGTATATGCCCAGGGTAATGAACAGCAAACATGCTACTGCAAGTCGCCCTACGCTGCGATGAAGATGGCTTTCCTGCTGAAGAAGCAGACAGGTCTTTACATCTCTGACATCTGCCTCACTCGTCTCTCGCTGGAGATACGCAAGCTCAAAGAGGCTGCGATGTCGCCTGAGCAAGTCGCCGCCAAAGAGCACGTCGATGAATTAGTGGAAGAATTCGTCGAGGAGCATAGCGTCGATAATGTCCTCGCTAAGGCTGATGAAGAAAAAGCCAAAGCGAAGGGCAAGCGCAAGAGCAGCAAGCCCAAAGCTTCAGCTAAGAAGCAGAAGGAAGAGGTGGCCGCATAGGTCACTTCTTCTCTCTCCTTTGATGCCTGGCTCTTTGAGTTTGGCATCTTTTTTTTTGTCTGAAGAGCAACATATCATAAAATTTCGTATCTTTGCAGTGGCTTTTGGCATTTCGTGTGTCATAAGCTACACGCGTTTTGCCGCTCTCCCCTAACTACCACTTAACATTGACGAGAGGCATAAGCAAATCGCTCGTGTTGTAATTAAATGAATAATTACGGCATGGGTGAAAGTCTTATGCTAGTTCTCGTCAGGTGTGGTAGCCGAGGGGAGACTGGCATCTGACTGAAGCCCATGCTTTTATTTTAATAGTATGGCTAATACCAAAATTATTAGAAAATACGCTTGGGTGGTTGACCTTCTGCAAAGAAGGAAAAGATTAACACTGAAAGAATTTAATTTGGAATGGGATCGCTCATCGTTGAGCGAATGTTTTTCCAAGACCCCTAACAGAAAGGTTTGGTATACTTGCTTCGACGAAATCGGATCGATTTATGGCATCATCATCACTCCTGAGAGAAATCGAAGTAGTTACTGGCATATAGCTAATCCTGAGGATTTGAGAGGGAGAAATGTACAGGAATGGATGCTGTCAAGTGTGGCTTTTAGAAATCTGCTGGAAGAATGCCTGGATATGCATAACAGAATTGAAATCGAGGGGTTCCCTTCTGAAAATGGTATGCTGAAAATCGTCACAAAGGCCATGAGAGAATATAAGAAGTTAAAGGTCGCATATAGAATATACGACAGAAAACCCAAAATTCATGTCGTTGAGCCACTTAGGATTAAGACCTATGAACATCGGTTTTATGTGCTTTGCAGGTATGAAACAGGACAATGTCACACTTTAGCCTTCGACCGTATAGTGGATGCTGTGATGCTGAAGGAGCATTTCAATTATTCTGATGACCTCTTTGCACAACTATACTTTGAGCATTGCTATGGCGTAATGGTTCCTCCACCTGGAGAAGTTCCGATTGACATCGTTATCAGGGCGAAAGGTGATGCTAAGTGTTACCTGATGGATAAACCACTGCACAAGTCACAGCGCATCATTAAGGAGGGAGATGGCTATGCGGACTTTATGATTCATATCTTTGCGACAAATGATTTCTTTGGGGCTATCATGCAGCAGGGCGACCGATTGGAAATCGTTTCACCTGAAAATGTCAGGAACAAGATTAAAGAGAAGCTGGGAAAAGCCTATCACCAGTATGCCCCTGCTTAGTGTCTTTTTGAGCTTTACACTTTTGCCTTACCTTTGCAGAAAATTCTTCTGCAATGCTAAGTCTTGACACTTATACTTTCTCGTCTGCCCTGCCGGAGTCGTTTACTATAGAAGCCGACCAGAATGAAGATCATGTCGAGGTGGATATCTTTCTTGATGGGCACACTGTTTACTCCACGCGGCTCTATGCGAATAGTGCCGGGGTATGCACGTTCTATGAACTGCGCTCCATCGTGGAGCAATACATGATTGCCCAGAATCTTACGCTGGCTTCTTTCGAGCTGATGATTTCACACGAGAACGGCGGTGAACAGATTGAAGACAAGTACATCATCTTCTCGCGACACAAGCATGTCAACAATGATACGCTTGACTTCCTGGAGTCGCATTTTCTTGTCAACCGCCCTGTCTATGTGATGCCGCGTAAGTCTTACAGCTCCATCTCGTTCTTTGCCACGCCTGAGGAGTATTGTGCGCCTTTCATTGACTGTGTCTTTGAACGGGATGGGGAGATTGTCAATTATCGGCTGAATTATTCGCTCTACTACCACAATGTGCCGTATATCTATCATATCTCCATTGCGCCTATGTCTATCAGGAATATGGTTATTGCTGCAGCAGAGGACTACGGCAAGCTGCTGGCTTTTACAGTTCATGCTGGCCACCGCTCGATGACGGTCTATGTGGTGGAGGAAGAGCCTACCATCCTTTTTTCGTTCCGCAATAGCTACAATGCGCAGGAGTCGATGCCAGTCTTTGGCACTACCACGCTGAAGACGGAAGTCAGCAGGAAGGAGGCTGTTTCGTTGAACATCACTTCCTTCTATGATAAGTCGGTGTCGCGCAAGTGGCAGGTGAAGACAGTACCGCTTTCCCAAGAGGAAGCACATTGGTACAATGACTTCCTGGAGTCGGACTGCGTGACACTCAGCTTGTCTAATGATTACCCTGACTTGCGCATCCTTATCTCTGACATCACTTCGGAGATTAGTGATAGTGCCAAGGACCTTGTTCACATCAAGTTCTCATGGAGATTCGAAGATAACTCTATATGGCTGGATGAAGACAGGTTCCCGCAGGTCTTCTCTGCACCATATAACGATACCTTCAAATAGTTTCCTTTTCATTCTTTCTTAACTCTTAATTCTTAACTCTTAACCTTCATAATGCAATCAATTCACATTTCTACTGTCAGAAAGATGCTGCAGGCTCCTGAGCCTGTCGATATCAAATGCTGGGCGAAGGATGGACGCATCCTTGAACTCAATAATGTGCTGCCGCTGCGATACAACTTCTACGAAGGTACGCAGCAGGTGAAGCTCTTGAAGTCCAATCAGATTAGGACTATTCGCCTATGCCTAGTATTCGAAGTGAATGGAATACCTTGCTTCCTCTGATGTCTTTTCATCTTCTGCCCTACTGTCGTAACTTTGCAGCATGAAAAGAACAACATCCATAGAGAATATCTTCAGACCGCTCAGTGAGCAGTCTGTGCAGTCTGCGCTCACCAATGAGGTGCAGATTGCGGATATTCTCGAATGGGTGCTGGAGCAGGTCGGCCCTTCTGAGGTATGGCAGACATCCTTCTCCATCAGCGAGGAGTTCCTGCGCCGACTGTACTTCATCACACGAGGTGGCAAGGCTTCGGCTATTCACCTGGTACTGGACTTCAAGGCTACGAACAAGACACTCCACCTGTGGAGGTTCATCGATCAGGTGATTTCTGATACTGTCCTCGCAGACAACCACTCGAAGGTCTTGCTCGTGCGGTCTGCTTCAGGAGTCAAGGTATCTATCATCACTTCGCAGAACTTGACACGCGGTAATCGTAATGAGGCTTACATCATCACTACTGAAGCGGCCGTGTTTGACAAGTTCCTCGCTGAAGTGGAACATCTTATCAAATGGCACTCGGTGCCGCTTTCGGAAATACTGTCTCAAAAAATATCGGAACAATGAAATTCACACAAGAACAACTTGAACAAATCAACAAGTGGGCTTCTATCTATCTGCCCATCTCGGACATGGCACTCATGCTGGATGTTCCTGCTGAAATACTGCGTGATGAAATACGCAACAAGCATACAGAGGTCTCGATGGCCTATCACAGGGGCAAGGCTGCCTCCCGTGTGAAGCTGCATCAACAGGAGATGTTGCTGGCTCAGGTAGGGTCACCTCTTGCCATCGAGAACGCTCATCGTAATCTCCTTGACATGGAGGATGATGAGTAAATCACAGCGGTAGCAAATTCTTCACTCTTCATTATTTCATTCTTTCATTTTTTCATTCTTACTATCGTGCCTTTTCCTGCAGTACAAGATGTAGTCACCACGGACTTCTTCACAGCTGAAGATGAGCTGAGAAAGGAGCTGCCTGCCGCTTCCGTTGAACGTGTCCTGCGCCTCCGTGAGCTTTACAACTGGGTCATATCTAACCCGGACTGTAAAGACAAGGAGTTCGTGGATGTGGCCATCGGTAGGTTTGGCATCTCCAAGACGCTGGCTTACGATGACCTCAAAATCATCAAGTCGGTCCTGCCGAACATCACGCAGGCTTCCAGGGATTACCATCGCTGGAAGTACAACGAGATGATTCTGGAAACATACCAGATGGCGAAGAAGCGCAAGGATACGAAGACAATGGAGAGAGCGGCCACCTCATACGCGAAGTTCAATAATGTGAACGTGGAGGACGAACAATCTGTGCCATACGACATGATTGTTGTCCAACCGTTCACTGCCACTGATGACCCGACTGTCCTGGGCATCAAGCCCATACCGAACTGTGAGAAGGTTATCTCAGACATGATTGAGAAGTATCGCGCTGAGTCGCTTGATATTGATGACATCGAGTATGAGGATGCGGATATCATCTATGATGACTATGAAGAAGTCCGGGAGGATGAGACAGATAATCCCTAATCCAAATTCGTATGACAAATTTCAATTGGAATGCCACTGCTTTCTTTGAACGGCTGACTGACTCTAACAAGCTGGCACAGCAGGAACACTTCGCTTTCCTTCGGGTGAGCGGACTGGAAGGGCTGGAAGAGGCGCTGCATACACTTCAGCGGACAACCGCTTTCGTGGCTGTGTCGGACATCGCACAAGGATATACGGAGCTGAATAATACGCCGCATACCCGAAGAGTTAAAACCATCTTCATCTGTATGCGTCATGCTTTGGACAATATGACTGCCAGGCAGCAATGCATGGACACGATGCGGGAGCTATTCCGGCAGTTCATGTCGGTGCTCATCCAAGAGAAAGTGCGGGTAGAACGTGAACACATCTACCTTGACCCGCGTATCTCTTTCAATGAGATTCCACAGTATTTCTTCTCAGGATGCGCCTGCGCCTATTTCCAAGTGGCTACGGATGTCTATACGGACCTGCACTTCAATACCGAGGAATGGAACACCGACATGGGTATTTCCTGCTAATCTTTTTCTATGGAGAAACAGCTTACAGAACAACAGGCCATTGAGGAGCGTGCCAAGTACGTTGCTGCGTTCAATGACACGATGATTAAAATCTGGCAGGAACAGATTACTCTCCTTGGGGTGATTGACACGGGCCAGCTGCTGCGCTCTCCTGTTGGGGTTCGCGCTACGGCAGATGGCAAGGTGTCGGAAGTGTATCTGTCCCAGGCTTTCCTCGAATATGGCTTATGGCAGGACTACGGCACTGGGAAAGAGGTGCCGCGTGGGAACAGTGGCGATTTGGGAAAACCCAAAGTGCGCAAGGCTCGTCACTGGTTCTCTCGGAAATACTATATGTCGGTGATGAACATCAAAGAATTCATGGCTGATTCACTCGGAAGGCAGTTTCAGGGCATAATTGCTGAAGCGTTGGACCAGAAAATAATCAGCAGGAAGCACTAGTTTTGTTCCATAGTGTTTCAACAAGACAAGATGAAACAGGATTTATTTGGCTGATTAGGGATTTTGTGCTATATTTGCAGGCAGAATGAATGGTTTTCGGAAGGGATTAGAATTATTTAACGCCAGAACAAGGAACATTTCGATTTCTCAAACGTCTATATAGTTAAGATAAGGTAAAAAGAACATGAAACAGACCATCATCACCATTCTGCTTGCACTCGTTGCAGTGTCGGCATGTACACAACAAGACAACTACACAATAAGTGGAGAATTATCGTGTTTTGTGGGAGTACTAGTAGAGGACATATCGGACATTGATTCCGTATGTTTAGTGAACAAAGCCAACATTCAGCAGAAGAGCGCAATTAAAGACGGTAAGTTCTTCTTTACTGGGCATGTGGACGTACCGCAGTATAGTGAACTTAAGATTCCCTTTCATAACGAGCAGTCGACTGATACAGCCACCCTGTCGTTCATCCTCGAAGCGGGGGATATCGTTTATGCTGATGGCTCGGTGAAAGGCTCGGTCATGACTGATTCTTTTGTGGAAAAGAGAAAAGAAATATGGCAATTGTGTGGTGAAGGAAAGGACGATGAAGCAAAATGTCTGTATTTGGAACAAATTGAGCAACATCGTGACGACGCTATTAGTGTAGCCTTATTGTTGACGCTACATCCTGATTGGATGACAGCGACTGAGGAGAAGAAACTGCTCATTTCATTAGGCGATGAAGTGAAATCAGACTTCCGTGTTCAAAAGAAGTTGGAATGTCTAATGAAACTCCAACCATCTGATGTGGGCGACATGTTTCTTGACTTTGAGGTAGAGTACGATGGCAAGGCCACGCGCCTTAGTGACTATGTGGGCAAAGGTAAATATGTGCTTGTCGACTTCTGGGCATCATGGTGTGGCCCGTGTCGAGAGGAAATCCCTAACCTTATCGCTGCCTACAACAAGTATAAAGAGAAAGGACTCGTTGTGCTTGGTGTTGCCGTCAGCGACAAGCCTGAGGCAACCATGCAAGCTATCAAGGAGTTAAATATTCCCTATCCTCAAATCTTGAATTCTCAGAAGATAGCCACCGACCTCTACGGCATCGACGGCATTCCTGAAATCATGCTCTTCGCCCCCGACGGCACTATCCTCAAACGAGGGCTTCGCGGCGAGGTAATAGAGAAGAAACTCGAAGAAATCTTTAAAGTAAAATAATACAATGAAGCAAACCATCATCACCGCACTGCTCGCCCTCATCGCTCATTGCGTTTTTGCTGCCGCTCCTGACAGCTTGAAGAAAGACTTGGAAGATTATGACTATCTGGTCAGTTTCGTGGAAAAGAACTATGCTCCCTTCGAGGCCATCATGCAGAAAGGCTACAAGCGAGAATACAAATCCATGAAGAAGCAAATCAGAGTGCAGTTGCGCAAAGGAGAATCTGATCTGGAAAAAGCGACCACCGATTATGCCATGTGGTTCTATCGTCAGTTCGACAGGCACATAGGAGTTATGACAGAAGCATTTGGAATGGCACAAGGCAACAATATCAATGAAGCATTTCTGAAGATGGACAGCACTTTGGCAACTTTGGGGCCTGACGATGTCAAATACGCCCCTAAGCCCATCTCCTGCAAAGTAGATTCCCTAACCTGGCTCATCCGCGTCCCTTCGTGCCATCCTGATTTTCGCGAAAGGACAATAAATGCTTTGCAGCAGTTTGATGAATCGAACTGCGTGAACCTGATTATTGATGTCCGTGGTAACGACGGAGGTGGTGATACCGTATGGCACGGGTATTATGATATGCTGTACGACCATCCCGGCAAGCCTTCTGCCAGTTGGTTTCGCAATACCCCTGAAAACTTAAAGCGTTGGCAATACATAGTAGAGAGTGGGCAATCCGATGACGAGTACAATAGAAACTTCATCAAAGAGTGCGAATCTTCAAAGAAGAAATTCGTGAAATGGGGGGAAACGTCAAGTGATACAGGACGTAAGCCAACAACACGCATCAGACGGGCAGCCGTATTAATCGACTGTATGACGGCGAGTGCTGGGGAAAGTATTGTTGATTTTGTCAAAAATCATAGCGATCGCGCCAAAGTATATGGAAAATGTAATACCATAGGGTGCAATTTAACCGGCAATTGCTGGGATAAGGTAGTATTACCCAACAGCAAGATTGGGGTATGGTATGCCACCACCGTAGATTCTGGTTTTTACGAGAAAGACTTCTCTGAAGGTGTTGGTATTGTCCCCGACGTTATCATCCCATTATCAATGCCTAGAAAGCTCACAGACAACATAGACGAGTGGGTACTGTGGGTGGCGGAGGAAATGAAAAAAGCGTAACTCGCAGTGTTTTAAGAAAAACAGAGGCTTGTTCGGCCTGGGCAAGGCAAAATGAAAAAATAAATGGCTTGCCCAGCACGGGCAAGGCTCTTAAAAATTAAAAACGCGTTTGCCCAGCTCGGGCAAGGCTCAAAAAAAAATAAAAACGCCTTTGCCCGCAGCGGGCAAGGCCAATGAGAAACCAAAACATATTGATTCGCCCATAGTTTAGCTCTTGTACCATCGGTGCAGGAGCTTTTTTTCTGTCTTTTCGTGCGTCAATTCTTGTCCGTACCTTTGCAGAAAACTTTTAAGGTATGGACTATATTTCTAAAGTCGTCGAACTGATTTCGGCTTTCCGGGCTGAGACAAGGCAGGATGCCATTACGCCTGACTCGCTCGGCTCTCTGCTCCTGCGTATGATTAATGCGCTACGCTATGCCTGGAGCTCTTCTACGCATCCTTTCTATCATATACAATGTGATACAAAGGATGGACGTCTGATTGTGAAACACCCTACGGACTTGATGCAGAAGGGATATGTGCCTTACCTACTGCGGTACTCGAAGAAGAAACCTCGGTACCGCGACATCGAGGATAGGCACACGCGCTCGTACGGACCCATTATGCGAGGCTGGCATCTCTTCTATGATGAGAAGAAGCTGCAGATGGCGCCTAATGGAGTCGTGTCTATCGGAAAGAATGTCGGTACCGACAAGAATCCGGAATGGGTGTATGAGGAGAACTGCCGAAATCTGTTCGGGAATATCCGTGAGGCTACGGAGGAAGATGGTATCATCTACAAGGTGGGATTCG
>Ga0256405_10004726_pt1 | contig 24928 bp, 21 predicted proteins | sample RumenRJG_02DNA_FD_189096 | JGI IMG/M metagenome (GOLD analysis project Ga0256405, IMG submission 189096) | Bovine rumen microbial communities from Lethbridge, Alberta, Canada - RJG_02 | ecosystem: Host-associated > Mammals > Digestive system > Stomach > Rumen | place: Canada: Alberta... | reverse complement strand
CGCAAAGCTGAACGATGGCTATTGCCTTGAAATACGCCCTAATGTCCACAGCTATTATAATGCCGTAGTACATATAGGCGACATTGACTTTATCATAACCACATTGTGGGCCAGGATCCCCCTGAAGGAGGCATATTATACGGAACAAGTGGTAAGCGACTTCCGGCGCATCATCTTCAATGGCGACATTCTCACCTTTGCTGATTTCAACCGCGAACATGAAAGGTGCCTGGCTTTCCTGAAGAACGCCGTATCAAGCAGCAAGGCCAGAAGAAAAATTGTCGTAACCCATCATGTCCCATCCTTCCAGATGCAATGCCCCAAGTTTGCCGAAAGCCAAGCTAACGGGGCTTTCACGGTTGAACTGGAAGACTACATCAAGGATAGCGGAATCGATTACTGGATATATGGCCACTCCCACCACAACGTGGATGTCGAGATAGGCAATACCAAATGTGTGTCCAATCAGTTGGGGTATGTATTTCATGGGGAGCATGAGTCATTCGAGCCAGATAAATATATCGAAGCATAACACCCCATGAAATTCTGCATGATATGTTCACTCAGTTCTCTGAAATATCTTCTCGATTCATTTATTCGGATAAGGCCAAGGGTGTAAAACGCTTACTTTTTTCGCCACAATATATTGAGCATAAAATATCAACATTTAACGAAATATTCAACCGAATGAAAGAACAAAAGAACTTATCCTATAGTTTAAAAAAGGTGGCACATCCCTTCAAAAGCAGCTTAAACTCTATGTTTTTGCCGATTTTGAGCCTACCTGGGGCTTTTGCCGCCTTAACAAATGTTAATTACGTTAAAAATGCGATTTTAGAAAATTATTTTGAGCAGTTTTCGCACTTTTCTATCGTTTAGCACCTAACTATCTGATAATCAGCGATGTTTATTTCCTGCGTGGGAAAGTAGATTCTGCGTGGAATGTGATATATAAAGGTTGGAGAATATGCTCCAAACTAAAGCGATACTATAGAAAAACGCCAGTTTTATAGTATTTGTTCTCCATAGATAACGATTTTTTAGAAGAAAATAACAAGTTTTGCTAAAAATATGAATACTATGGTAAAAATATTGCTCTTTTAACAAATAACCGAAGGTAAAAACAGGAAAAACCTTACCAAATTGACTCATGGAATGTCATTTTCGGTCCTAAAGAGACAAAAACATATGTCAAGACACAAATATTTTTCAAAATGTTTGTTATATTAAACATTTTTATTTACCTTTGCACCCAATAAGATACAATTATGGGAAAGAACACATTTGGTAAGACGATGCCAAGGGCGTTGAGCCAGAACCTGAAGATCATGGGCGAGCAAATCATGCTGGCCCGCAAGCGCAGGCATTTGTCTATGCAGGACATTGCAGACAGGGCGACAGTGACACGCCTAACTGTCTCAAAGGTGGAACATGGCGACCCAACGGTTTCCATGGGTATCTATGCGCGTGTTCTCTTTGCACTTAATCTGGAAAAGGATATCACCCTGCTTGCCGCTGACGACGCTCTTGGCAGACAGCTTCAGGATGCAGAATTACTGAGACGATGAAGAGAATTATAGTTTACGCAGATTTCGACTTCTTAACCTCCCCCGAAGAGATTGGAACATTGGGCTACGAACATGTTCGTGGCAAAGACCATTTTGTCTTTGAGTATTCGCGCCAGTGGCTGAAACAGTATGGCGGCATTCTGCTGAGCGGTGACCTGATGAATGTCCCTTCATTGCAGCATCCTCGTGGTAATGATAATGTATTCGGCTTTGTCAAGGATTCCTTCCCCGATCGCTGGGGACGGTTGTTGCTTGACCGCAGAGAACGATTGACTGCCCAACAAGAAGGCAGACCGAAGCGTATGCTCACTAATTACGACTATCTTATTGGTATCGAGGACTTCACTCGTATGGGCGGCATACGTTACAAAGAGGAAGAAGGCGATGACTACATCAACGCGAGTGCAAAATACCTTGTTCCCCCGATTGAAAGTCTTCGCGCCCTGTGCGATGCGTGCCATGAGATTGAGTTGGCAGAGGAACGCAATGAATTGCCAGAGCAACGCTGGCTCGACCAGCTGATTGACCCAGGAACCTCGCTCGGTGGTGCTCGTCCTAAGGCTAACGTGGTTGACACAGACGGGAAACTTTACGTGGCAAAGTTCCCTTCTAAAAAGGATCTGGAGAATACCGAGCTTATTGAGCACTTCTCGCATCAACTTGCGGCCAAGGCTGGCATCAACGTGGCAAAGACGCGAACCATCAAGATTTCAAAAGACCGTGACCTGCTTCTTTCTGAACGTTTCGATAGAACAGCAGCAGGCCGTCGCATTCATTTTGCGTCTGCTATGTCATTGCTTGGTTTTGATGACGGTGCTGGCAGCAGCACAGGGAACGGCTATCTTGACATCGTTGATTTCATCCTTCGTGGGTGTACCGATGCGCGTCAGAATCTCCGTGAGCTCTATCGCCGAGTGGCATTCAACGTCATGTTCGGCAATACCGATGACCATTTCCGTAATCACGGTTTCCTGCTAACTCAGAAAGGCTGGACGCTCTCTCCTGCATACGACATCAATCCTGGAGCAAAGTCGCATCAATGCTTACTCATAGACTCATACACTGAAGAATCGGACGTCAATGCTCTGCTCTCTGCAAGCGAGAGCTACATGCTTGAACGCCAAGAAGCATCTGAGATTATAGAAGAGGTTCGCTCAGCCATCAAAGACTGGCGCAAAACCGCTACCGAACTGCAAACACCCACAAAGTTGTTAGAATCATATTCTATTCGCTGGGATGAGCTATAAAAAGAGTACAAGGTTACACGTTTTTCGTGAAAAACGTGTAACTTTGGAGTAGAATTGGAAACATAGTAGCGTACAGAGAGACTCACTGACCGATTTCATTCAGCATAGCTCTTGCCTATTGAGCATTTCCATATATTCATCATAGGAAATATGCCTACCTCCCATCGATTTGAGGTGAGGGGTTTCGAATTGGCAATCAATAAAGTGGCCGCCCTTGCTATCAAGAAACTTTGCCAAAGAGATCAGTGCTAACTTGGAAGCATTTGGTGCTAACGAGAACATACTTTCTCCAAAAAAGGCTTTTCGGATGGCAACTCCATATAAGCCTCCAACGAGTTTAACTTCTTTTTTTACGGGTGAAATATGCTGGAGTTCCCATACTTCCACACTCGCGGCATAGCCTTGGCTATGCAGTTCCGTATATGCCTTTATTATATCCGGCCCAAGCCATGCCCCATTTTCCTGATGGCGATTATTCACGGAGGCACAACCACGTATGACGCCATCAAAATATTGGTTCATCGTCACGACGTACTTGTTTTGGTTCATCAACTGCTTCATCGAATGACTGATGTGTATTTCTTTGGGAAATATGACGAACCGGTCCAATGGGCAATACCAATGCGGTTCTCGCAGGTTTCTGAAAGAAAACCACGGGAAAAAGCCGTTGCTGTAGGCTAACAGCAGGCGATTCACTGACAAATCACCGCCTATCGCAACGAGTCCGTCTTCTTCTCCCGAATGTGGGTCTGGAAACCACAATTCTTCATCCAATCGATAAACAGCCATCTTTCAGGTCAATCGTTATGTTGCCGCCGTTCTTCAGACTTCCAAATAATATTTCACGCATCAGCAATGGCTTCAGTTTTTGTGAGATGACACGATCCATCTCACGTGCTCCGTATTCTGCCGTGAAACCTTCTTTCAAAAGATAATCGAAAGCGTCGGTGGAAAGTGTCATTTTCACGTTCTTGGCATCTAATTTCGCATCGAGTTCCCTCAGTTTCTTTTGCAGAATCAGAGTGGCCATTGGCTGATCCATATCATGGAAGACCACAGCACATGACAATCGATTCAGGAATTCTGGTTTGAACGTTTTTTTGACCTGTTTCATCATGGCATCGCCACGACTAACATGACCATTGAATCCGACAGAGGCTTGTGATGCAAACTGTGCTCCTGCATTTGAGGTCATGATCAGCACTACATTTCTGAAATCGGCATGTCGTCCCTTATTATCCGTTAGTCGGGCATAGTCCATCACCTGGAGCAGAATGTTGTAGATATCCTGATGTGCTTTCTCTATCTCATCAAGAAGCAACACACAATTGGGATTCTTTCGTATGGCATCTGTCAGCAAGCCGCCATCTTCATAGCCTACATATCCTGCAGGTGAACCAATCAGTTTTGCAACGGCATGCTTTTCTGTATATTCACTCATGTCGAAACGTATCAGTGCGATACCCAGTTCTTTTGCCAACACTCGTGCCACTTCTGTCTTTCCCACTCCCGTAGGACCAACAAACAGCAAGGATGCCAATGGCTTATTGTCATCCAAAAGTCCAGCCCGTGACATCTGCACGGACTCAACCACTTGACGAATGGCTTCATCTTGTCCGTAAATCTGAGAAAGCATCCGATTGGCAAGGCTCTCCAATTGTTGATAATCTTCATCTTCTGCTTCAGACAGGGCTTCAACCTTACAGGTCTTTGATAAGACATCAGCAATTTCTTTTTTCCCGATCATCTTGACATTGTCATCGATTTCCATCGCAGCACCAGCCTCGTCGATGAGATCGATGGCCTTATCGGGCAGGAAACGGTCATTGATATGCTTGGCACTTGCTTCAACAGCGAAAGATATAGCATCGTCGGCATACTCCACTCCATGAAACTCCTCATAACGTGGTTTCAACTGCCTGATGATATTTTTCGCCTCATCAACAGAGGGTTCAAGTATGTCAATTTGCTGAAAACGCCGTATGAGTCCCTTGGAACGAGAGAAATGGCGATTGTATTCTTCGTAGGTCGTAGAGCCGATGAATCGTATCTTTCCTGATTCAAGATAGGGTTTGAGCATGTTAGATGCGTCCATGGCGCCCTCCCCCGTTGCTCCTGCTCCAACAAGCGTGTGAATTTCGTCAATATAGACGATGTTGTTCTCACTTTCCTCTTGAATGCCATCCATGATTTGTTTGATTCGATTCTCGAAGTCACCGCGATATTGAGTGCCAGCCAACAAAGTACCCATATCCAACTGATAGATCTTGCTTCCATTCAGCCTTTTGGGAACATTGTTTTCTTCTATCAGTCTGGCCAAGCCCCATACGAGGGCAGTTTTTCCGACACCTGGCTCACCGACGTGCAGCGGATTGTTTTTATCACGGCGACAGAGCACCTGTATCGTGCGTTTTAGTTCAAGTTCTCTTCCAATCAGGGGATTATACCTCTTATAATGTTCATTCATGCAAGTTACCAACTTTCTCCACGCTGCCGAGCCATCATTTTTTTCTTTATGACCTTGCAAATGGTCATCAAATTCATAGAAGTTAATCAATTGACTCATGAAATTTGGTTCCTTATGATAAAGACTATCCTTCAAGAGAAATGCTGCCCACGATTCCTCCAGATGAAGAATTCCACCAACCAAATGCGGAATGTCAATCGACTCGGCACTGCTCATCGCCACTTCCTGCACAGCAAATTCTATGACTTGGCCCATCTGGGCAGATATTTCTGGCTCATATTCAATGCTTTCTGGAATAGAATCGACTTGACTGAGGAACGCATCGACACGTTCTGACAGTACCTGTGGAGTATAAAAAATATTCAATGCGGCATTGAAGTTGTCATCTTCTATCAACACCGCAAGCAGATGCTCAGGCATGATAAACTCATGTCGATAGCCCTTACAACATTCTAACGCATAGTTCAGAATACGTGAAGCTCTTTCCGTTTGTTTGATTTCTGCCATATTATTGATTGTCTTCAGGTTCAACGGTAATACGCAACGGATAGCCATTTTCACGAGCCATATTCGTGGCTTTCTGGGCTTTCGACACTGCAATATCGTAAGTGTAGATGCCAACAACCGCCTTGTTTGAATGATGCACTTGCAACATCAGTGCGAGGGCATTTTCTTCGCTAAAGAAAAAGACTTCTTTAAGCAACATGACGACGAAATCCATCGTTGTAAAGTCATCATTGTGAATGACTACCTGATAACGGTGTGGTTCGCGCAAATCTGTTCTCTCTCGCTCTCTGATATGGGATTGTTCTTGTGGCATATTTAAATGATTTGGGGGAATCACTCAATCACACCACACCAGCCTCCATTGCGAACGAGGTGCAGACGGAGTTTGGTTTGAGGTGTCACGTCTTGTTCCGCACGCTTGTAATCGACTGCGATGCGGTGGGCGTTCCGACCGTCTTGGAAGTAAGTGAGATGGCCGTTTTTGCCGAGAAAATCGAGGGAGATGTCAATATCCTGCGCCTTCTTGCCCGTGATGGCACCGATGAACCACTTGCCACCCTTGCGCTTTGCCACGACATAATAGTCGCCAGCCTTGGCAGCAAGAACACGGGTCTCGTCCCAAGTCGTGGGCACGGAAGCGATGTAACGGGTACATTCATCTTCTCGGAGATAGCGTGAAGGACTGTCGGCCAGCATCTGCAAACCACTCTCGAAGCAGACGTACAGAGCCATCTGATAGGCACGCGTACCAGCACCCATCGGAAGAGAGCCTGTGCCGAAGTTGTCCTCTGGCTGGGCATTGTGCATGGCTCCCGGGGTGAAATCCATCGCACCCACGACATTACGAATGAAGGGTAGCCAGATGCTGTTTTCGGGCGTGCAACCGCCACATTGTTCAAGGCCGCGAACACCTTCGTAGCTGATGAGGTTGGGCAATCGTTGTTCCAATCCGGCAGGTTTGAATGCCCCGTGATAGTCGATCAGAAGCTTGTTTTTGGCACATTCGCGAGCCACTCGTTCGTAGAAATTCACCATCCACTGGTCGCTGTGGTCCATGAAGTCAACCTTCAAACCCTTCACACCCATCTTGGCATAGTACGGAATGAGGTCCATGTTGCGCTCCACCGTGAGCCACGACAGCCAAAGCACGATGCCGACATTCTTCTTCGCACCATACTCGACCAATTCCTTGACATCAATCTCGTCGCGAGTCGTAAAAGGGTCTTCGACGCGTTTGTTCCAACCTTCGTCGAGCAAGACATATTCCACACCGTACTTCGATGCGCAGTCGATGATGTACTTGTAAGTATCGTTGTTGATGCCCGTCTCGAAGTCCACGCCCCAGACGGTCCAATGATTCCACCAGTCCCAGTTGACTTGTCCGGGCTTGATCCATGACGGATCGTCGATTTCGCATTTGCCACCGAGAATGACCTCCATCTGGTTTTCGGCAATCGTGACATCGTCGCCAATGACGGCAAAACGCCAAGGAAGCGTGCGCTGACCGTCGGTGCGAGCAATGAAATCGTGCTCTTTCGTGATGGTCCAACTGCGATCGCCACGTGGTTTCCACGCTTCGGGCGACTTCGGGAAGGTCGATGTGAAGCCGTTTCCGTCGGTGGGCTGGAGGAAGAGGTGGGGATAGTCGCGCACATCGCTTTCCGAGATGAGCACCAGCGTGCCCTTGGGACTCTCGAGAAGGATGGGCAGATAGGTCATCGCATCGCCGGCCTTGTAGTCGGCAGTGGAAACGTGGGTATATGGATTTTCATAGTTCGTGGTGAAACTGCTCGTCTTCGAAACGTGAGCCGTGAAGACATCGGGCAGGTTCAGCGTCACGCCTTCGTCCACGACATCGACTTTTCCCTTACCTTTGTTGATGCCGAAACGGTAGGCTACGCCGTTATCATAGGCTCGAAAATCAACCGTAATGCCACCCTTGAACGTGAGTCGCAACTGGTTGGCTTTGTTGGGCACTTCCGCGAATTTCAGGGGCACAACAGGCCGAATCGTTTCATCAATTTTGATGCGTTGGGTGCTTTTCAACTTGGGTTTTGTGCCAAACACTTCCTTGCCAATTTGAAGAGAGAGCGGACAATCCTTCAAAATCGGTTCGCTACCATAGAAAGCGCTATAGGTCAGCCGTTCTCCGACGGCCACTTCGATGCGAACTCTTCCGTCGGGCGAAGTTAAGGTTTCCACTCGTTGGGCACTCAGTCGGAGGACTGCTGGCAGCAGAATGGCCAACAGCAGCAGGAGTCGTCTTTTTGCGCGCCCGTCGTTGATTTTCACCTTTTTCATCATTGTATCTGTTTGAATCCGTTAAAATTGTGAGATTATTTCACCACGATTTTCCGTCCGTTGCTGATGTAGATGCCTTTTTGGCGTGCCATCGTCGGGCGACCCTGCAAGTCGAAGACTTTGTGGTTCAAATTTGTGGGAAAAGGCTCCACGACCTCGATTCCCGTTGTGCTACACGGCTCGAGATACCAGCAATATTGGGCATCGGGAAACGATTCGGCATCGGGTGCACCGAGTTTCACGCCGTACCAACAATGATTGTAACTGGAAGTGTTGTCGTAGTTGGTGGCGCGAATGGCGTAAAGTCCAGTTTTCTTATTCAGATAAATCGGATGGAGCGACGAAGTATTCACCACGCTATACTTGATGAAGCGGTTTTTGATACCAAAACCGAAGTCTTTGTTCTCCAAAAAATAGACACGACCCTCTTTTTCCCATGCCTTGATGGAATTATACATCGGATAGTCGGCGGCATTGTAGCCCGTCACCTTCCACACCGCGCCAGTGGCTTCGGAATCGCTGGTCAGGGCGACGTCGCGCGTGGTTTCCGACTTCTGTTGCAGATAGAGTTTTCCACCGTCGGTGTCGTGACGGATGAAGTAGTTGCCATCGGCTAAATCGTCGTAGCGCGGGGAGAGGTAGCGAAAGGAATAGCGCGCGCCCTCCGTCGTCGCGAAGCTGATTTCGTCGTTGGAAATGGTTTCAAATTCGACAGGATTGCCGCTTTCGTCGGTCAGCGTAAAGGCGATGGCGATGTTCGGATACTTCACAACGGCCTTCTTACCGGCGTAGGAAATGATGTTGAAGCTCTCGGCCTTGCCGTCTTTCCACGTAATATCGACTTCGAAATTGCCGACGGCACGAAGACCACGCACCTCACCGTTCTTCCAAACCGCAGGCAGAGCCGGCAGAATCATCAGTTTCTCGGTGTGGCTTTGCAGCAGCATTTCGGCCATACCTGCGCACGCGCCGAAGTTTCCGTCGATTTGGAAGGGCGGATGGGCGTCCCAGAGGTTTTCATAGATACCGCCGCTTTGTGCGGTGCTGGTCACCCACGTAAGTTTCAACGCATTGGTGATAATCGTGTGGCAACCTTCAGCATTGCCGATGCGGGCATTCAGGTTGATTTTCCAGCCCATCGACCAACCCGTGCTACCGTAGCCACGAGTCAGAATCGACTGCCGTGCCGCTGCATAGATGACGGGGTCGATGTCCTCGGCGATTTGGTTGCCGGGATAGACACCCATCAGGTGCGACATGTGGCGGTGATTCCTATAGTCTTGGGTCGCCTGCGACGTGTATTTCCATTCGCGCAGCAGCGTCAGTCCATCGACGACCTCGGTCGCCGTGCCCTTGTCGAGTTTGCCGAACTTATTTCTGAGGTTTGTCAGGAAAGAATTGACATTCGTGGGCAGTCCGTCGATGTTGCTGGCGACGAGTTCGTCCCAAGCCAACAGTGTGCTGTTGAACAAGTCCCAAACGAGTTGCTGCGAGTGAGCCGTGGCATTTTCGGTAGGTCCTTGCTCGGGCGAGTATTCATTCGGACACTCGTAAGTACCGTCTTTCGCCAACTTGAGTCTATCCAGCCAGAATTCGCAGCACGACTTCATCGTCGGCCACGCCTTTTCGAGCAAGAATTTCGTGTCGAGCGTGTAGCGATAGTGCTGCCAGAGATGCATACAATACCACGCATTGGCAATGTAATAGGTCGGCGCAAAGTTTCCACCTGCACCGTAAATGTTGTTCTCGGTGAGCAATGTCCAACCCCTTGACTGACCGGCACGGTCTTTTGCATTTCTGCGCCACTGCGGACGTTCACAAGCCTCGCGATAGATGTATTCCGTGAAGCAATCGTGAAGTTCGCTCAGGTTCGTCACCTCGGCGGGCCAGTAGTTCATCTGCACGTTGATGTTCGAGTGAATATCGCTGTACCACGCTGGCGAATTGCTGTTGTTCCAGATACCTTGCAGGTTGTTGGGCAATGCCACGCCACGGCTGCTCGCGATGAGCAGGTAGCGACCATAGGCGAAGTACATTTCCTCGAGCAGCAGGTTGTTCGCCGGACTGCTGGCAAAGGCACTGATGAGGGTCGGAGTCGGCGACGTGTTCGAAGCTGTCGTGAGCGTCAGTTCGCAACGGTCGTAGAGCGATTTGTAGTCGGCTTGGTGAGCCTCGGCAATGGCCTCGTAGCCCTTGTTGGCCGCTGCTTTCACGCAATTTTCGACTTTGGCGGGCAGAAGGGCCGCATTGTAGATGTATTCGTCGTTGCTCGGGTCGAAATTCGTCATTCCACGCAGGAAAACGGTCATTTCGTCGGCACCCGTCACGGTGATGCCGTCAGCCGAAGCCGAAACGGTTCCGCCTTTCGTTACCACGCGCATCTGGCAATAGTAACTTTCGGGTTGCACCGAGCCAATCGAACTGGTACGCGCAACGGTGCCGCTGAACGTTCCCACACCCTTCGTGCCATCCATATTATAAGAAGGTGTCAAGCCATTCGGATTGTATAAAATCAGCGAAGTATTGATTTTTCCACCTTGCGAAGCCTTGTAGCGCACCGCCACCACATCGTCGGGATAGGAAGCGATGTATTCGCGCTCGTATTGCACACCGCCCGAAGTGTAGCCCACGCCAGCCTTCGCCTCATCGAGGTCGAGCCAACGACGATAGTTGGTCGAAGCGGCGGCATTGGTGGTCGTGATATAAAGATGTCCGAAATTTAGGTACGAACCAAACGAACCAGTTCCCACGATGCCGTTCAGATGGCCTCGCCAAAGCGTTTTGTCGTTGAACTGAACATCGTCGCGGTGCACACCACCGAGAATTGTCGCACCAAACTGACCGTTACCAATCGGCAGCGCCGATGTCATCCAAGTCGTTCCGGGATTCGTGTACCACAGCGTATGCTTGTTCGCCGGCTTCCACGACGTTGTTCCCGTGATTTTCACTTCCGCCACATCGGCAGGCTTCGAGTCGGGGAACTTCATGTCGGCCTCGGCAATGAATTTCAGCGGATTGTTCACGTCACCTTTGTCCCAGCAACCCAATTCTTTTCCTGCACCTGCACCACCCCACTGGTTCAAGTAAGCCTTATCTTCATTAAGTTGATCAACATAGATTTCGTAGCCATCGTACGTGCTGTTCGTCGTCGTCACGATTTTAAAAGCCTTGTAGCCCTCCGTCGGGTTTTTCGCGGTTATAAAACGCCAATCCTTCTTTCCAGAATTTTCATCAATTACAGTGAGAGCATAGCACATCACCTGTCCGCCTTTCGACGTGAGGCGATAGCGGCTACCGTCGGCCGTCACTTTCCAGAGTTGCGTCTGCTTCTTATTGGCAGCCGCCACAGCGGTGAGCAACTTCGCGCCTTCCCCTTGCGAGGTCAGCACAGCACCTTCGCGCTGCATCTGGATGAAATACCAAAACTCTTGTGTGTCGGTGCTCACCTTCGGGAACACCGCGTCTGCCGTTGCCGTCATTGCGCACAGCAGGCAGAGCATCGTCATTGTAAAAAACTTCTTCATATTACTGTAGTTTGATTTTATTATCCTTGAATTTTTGAATGTTTTTTTAAAAATCACTTATCGCCATAATGTCCATAAGTAGAGAGAACATCAACATGAACTACTTTGTCAATAATTTCATATACCAATCTATGCTTTTGAGAAATTCGACGACTCCACAACTCCCCATCACCACCTTTCAGCCGTTCTGGCTTCCCCGTACCACACTGGGGATGAATGTAAAGTTCGGCTATCAATGCAAGAGCTTTCTTGTATGCCTTGGGCTCGCTCTTGCTCAGTGCTTTAAGGTCTTGTTGGGCCTGTTCTTTAATTTCTACCGAATAATGCATCATAGACTACGGATGTATTGGTCAAGTTCTTCAACATTGGCAAATCGTTTCCCGGGTTGCTTTCTTGCCCTTTCTACACGAGCAAAGAATTCCTCACGGGAAAATTCCGTAGGGTCAGCCTGCTTCTCTGTTACAAGTCTTCGCAGGTATTTAACGGCTCGCTTCAGCAAGTTCTCGTCTTCGGCTATGATGCTCATGTTGCGGAGCATTTCGGCATTCATCTCGATTGCTGTCATAATACCTATTTTTTAGATTTCGCCTGCAAATTTAGCAAATAATTCCGAATCAACAAAGAAATGCACGAAAAAACCAATGACACGGGGTTGGGAAAAGCAACTGACTTGCGCAGCAAATTGTAACTGAAAACAGAAAAAAACGCTGAAAAATGTTGGAGTTTGGAAAAGATTTTGTATTTTTGCAGGTGCATTGTGGCGAAAACCGAACTCCATAGGAGCGACAGCCATTTTGCAGGACATTGTGGGTTAAAGAATACGTAACAAAGATTCTAATAGGGTTTGAAAGCAAATAGTCGGCAAAACTAATCGCATGACACAGCCCTGAGGGATTTGGGTTACGCCTGTTTAGGCGTTCCCTTTTCCTTGTATAATGTGTCATGGCCTGTTTGCCGACGGCTAGCTTTCAAGTATGCAAGGGTTGAGGGTGCGCTTTCTTTGTACCTTAAAACGAAAACGGAAACGGAAGGTATAAGTTATGAGCAGGCAAATAAACAAAACTGAACTAATCAGCAAATTGCAGACATTGGAAGGTCTGACTAACGAGGAACGTGCAAACCTGATTGGGTTGCTGCGCGAACATAAGAAGTATGGTCTCGTTTGGGAAGACAAACCAGAAGATGTGGAAGAGCGACTACGCGAACAGTTGCCCGTACTCTGCGAAGTAAAGGACAAAGCTATTGTTAGTGATTCGCCTGATGCTCCCAATCACATTCTGATTGAGGGCGACAACCTGGAGGCTCTTACGGCCCTCAGTTATACCCATGAAGGAAAGATTGATGTCATCTATATTGATCCACCATATAATACGGGTGCAAAGAATTGGAAATATAATAACGATTATGTTGATAGTGAAGATGATTTTCGCCATAGTAAATGGATAGGTTGGTTGAAAAGAAGGCTGCTAATTGCAAGAAGACTTCTTAAAGATACAGGTATTATTGTTGCAACAATTGATGATTATGAGATTGCACAATTACGTTTATTGATGGATAGTATATTTCGTGAGGATAACTATTTGGCAACTGTCGTTATAAAAAATAATCCTTCTGGAAGGTCTACTGTCCGAGGATTCTCAGTTAACCATGAATATGCCCTATTCTATTCAAAATCTGAGAAATCATCACTTGGGAGATTGTCACATAGCGACGAACAACGTTCAAGGTATTCAGAGAAAGACAACATAGGCTATTATGAATGGGAAAATTTTAGAAAGAATGGCACGGATTCCGATAGGAAAGATAGACCTAAACAGTATTATCCTATAATTGTAAATGAATCAGAGAATACATTACGTATTCCGGAATTGCAATGGAACGAGTTGACTAAGTCATATACTTTCAATGCAACTCTTCTTGGTAATGAACAAATTATTTGGCCAAATTCACCTGATGGAACGGAAAAAGTATGGAAATATGGTTTGGAACGGACGCGGTTAATTATAGACCAAATACTAATAAAGAAAAAACAAGGCAAATATGAATTGTATCGAAAAAAATATATAAACGATGCTGGTTCTTTACCACGAACATGGTGGGATAAAGCTGAATATTCTGCTCGTGATAATGGAACACGTGTTTTAACCAATATATTTGGTCCAGTAAAGGTGTTTGACTTTCCCAAAGCACCTGAGGCTGTTAAAGATTCGTTAAAAGCAGCTAATCTAAAACACGACGGTCTCATCCTCGACTTCTTCGCTGGCTCAGGCACAACCCTCCACGCAACGATGCAACTGAATGCAGAGGACGGAGGACATAGACAATGTATCTTGGTGACGAACAACGAGAATAATATCTGTGAGGAGGTAACCTACGAGCGGAACAAACGAGTGATTAATGGCTATACCACGCCCAAAGGTGTTGAGGTGGCAGGCTTGAAAGCCAACACGCTGCGTTACTACAAGACAGACTATATCTCTCGTGACAGGACTCAGAAGAACATGCGCGACTTGGTGGCTGCTGCTACGGATATGCTTTGCATCAAGGAAGACTTGTATAAGGAACAGAAGAAGTTCGGGCGCGTGAAAGTGAACCCGCGTGTGATGAGATATTTCTCTGACGGGAAGAAACACATGTTGGTGGTCTATCGTGAAGAATTTGTAGATGAATTAGCAGCGGAGATTTCTAACATGGACTTTGGAGGTGCGCGACTAAAGATTTACATCTTTTCTCCAGGCCGCTATGCGTTCGATGATAACTTTTATGAGGTTCGTGATAATGTGCAGTTGGTTGCACTTCCTGCCGCCATCTATGATGCTTACGTGAAGGTGTTGCCGAAGAGAAAGGAACAGCTGCTCAACGAGGAAAAGAAAGAAGAAATAGAGATAGCACAAGATCTGTTTGAAGAACAGGAGAAAGGAGGCGAAGCATGAAAGAGTTGAAATACCAACAGAAAGCAGTGAAGGAACTGGTAGATAAAACCATCGAATTGCTGAGCCTATCAGGTCATAGGAAATCGCTTATCTTTAAAGCGCCGACGGGTGCTGGCAAGACAGTAATGGCTTCGCAGATGCTGAACGATCTGACGGAGGAACTGCAATCGCGTGGCGACTGCCCGTATCAACAGGTGGCATATATCTGGATTGCGCCCAACAAACTGCACCAACAGAGCTACTTCAAGATGAAGGACTTTTTCAGTGAAACTCACCTGCTGCGACCAGTGATGTACGACGAACTGGATCAGAGCGAAGGCTTCATCAAACCTGGAGAAATACTGTTTGTGAACTGGGAAAGCATCAACAAGGAGAAGAACGTGATGGTGCGCGATTCGGAACAGAGCATGTCGGTATATGAAATCACACGAAGAACACAAGAAGAACAGGGGCTGCCGATTGTGGTTGTGATAGACGAGGAACATTTGTTCTGGTCGAAGTCGGCTGATAAAAGCGCAAAGGTGTTGCAGAAAATCAATCCGAAGGTGGAGATACGCATATCGGCTACGCCCAAAAGTCATTCCGACAATGTGGTGAACATACCTCGTGAGCATGTTATCAAAGAGGAGATGATCAAAAAGCAAGTCATTATGAATCCTGATATTGCTAAAGGTTTTAATGACGAGAGTGAGCTGAACCAGCATCTGATATCAAAAGCTTTGGAGAAACGCAACCAACTGGCTGAGGCTTACAAGAAAGCAGGATCAAAAATCAATCCGTTGTTGCTGATACAGTTGCCCAATGACACGAGTGAAACCATGTCATCGGAAGACCTTGCCATCGCTGAACAGGTGAAGACATATTTAAGAGCTGTCAAAAATATCACGGAGGAGAACGGAAGGTTAGCAGTCTGGCTATCGAAAGAGAAAGCCAACCTCGCCAATCTTGAGGCTTCCGACAATCTTGCTGAGGTGCTTCTCTTTAAACAAGCGATTGCTTTGGGATGGGACTGTCCACGTGCCGCAGTACTCTTAATCTTCCGCAAATTGCAGAGCGACACATTTACCATTCAGACTGTTGGGCGCATACTGCGTATGCCAGAACAGAAGTTCTATCAAGATGAATTGTTGAACATTGGCTATGTTTATACCGACATCAGCAAAGACAAAATTCAGATTGTGGCAGAAGATATGGACTATCTCCACAAGAATGTGTTGCAGGCTGTCAGACGCGAACATTTAGTGAATGTTCAACTAACCTCTTATTATAGTGAGCGGAAAAGTAGCGACCGCAACCGTTTGGGGCCGGACTACAAAAAAGTCTTAATAGATTGTTTTGTGCGCAACTGGCTTGTGAACTACCAACCTTCCTTTTTCCGCTTCGACGATGAGGAGGACAGCGAAGGGGCGACCGATACGGAATCTGTTTGTGCAAAAAATCGAAAAGCCGTAGAAAACAGAATCAATCTTGATGTAAAAAATGTCAATGTGGAAATTCCAACAGATGTTGTTTTCCAAAATGAATTAGGAATCATCGACCTCGGTGAAAAGAAAAAGTTTGCGCGTAATGCCAGTGAGTTGCACCGAATTTTTGTGGACTTCTGCCGTTCGCAATTAGGCAAATTTGAGAAAGCCCATAGCACAGATGTTCTGAATGGCTATCTACTACAAGCAATGGAAGAACTCTTTGAACTTTTTGAAACCGATGCCAAAAAAGTTATTTTGTATCATGCCAACAAACCGAAGTTTATAGACATCATTCAGAAATCATTGGATGTTTATGACAGAATTTTACAAAGCAGAAAACGTGAAGCCAAACAAAGAGAATTAGAATCATATCAGTGGGAAGTTCCCGCAGAGCGACTCTACAAAGAAGATACTCATCATATGAAAAAAGATGCTGATGGACATGCTTTGCAGCCTTTTATCGAATTGAATCAAGTATCAAGACCCGAAGAGCGTTTTGCGGATTTCTTGGAGGCAAATAAGGATTATATCGACTGGTGGTACAAAAATGGTGATGAAGGCAAACAACATTACAGCATACCCTATGAAAACTCGCAAGGAGAAAAGGCGTTGTTCTATGTGGACTTTGTCATCAGGATGAAGAACGGACAGGTGATGCTATTCGACACCAAAACAGAAAACAGCGACCCCGAAGCTCCCAACAAGCACAACGCCCTTCTTAACTATATGAAAGAACGCTCCGATGAAAACCTGCAAGGTGGTGTGATTGTAGAAAAGAACGAGGTGTGGAATTATTCGCGATTCCAAATAGATACGACTGAGAATGTTGTGGGTTGGGAATCATTTTTCCCAGATCAATATGTATAACCAAAAAACTTAAAATACGATGAAAAAAGGTATCGACAGCACATTTCTACATTATGGTGTGAGAAGAGAGGACATGGCTCTGATTGAGCAGGCATGCCAAGATGCAGACATCAATTCAGAATGGCTCAAAGAATGCATTCTGAAACCTTACAACGAAGAGCGGAATAACCAAAACTTCGTTGAGGAGAAGAAACTAACAAAAATCCTTAAAAAGGCATTAAAAAACATTTAGGCTTATGAAAATAAAGAAGATACATGTAGAAAACTACAAGACCTACAAGATTCTTGATTTGAACTTAGAAGTTTCGGACGATAGACCCATCATTTTGATTGGCGGCGGAAATGGATGCGGCAAAACGACTCTGTTCGATGCCATCTATCACGCACTGTATGGTTTGAAGATTAAAGATGCGAAGCATTTTGAAGAGTTGTTCAATGCAGGAGTGAAAAATGAATCGGGAATACTTAACAAACACATCATTCTGGAGATAACATTCTCGGGAATGGTGCTCAACCAAGAGCAGCAATACAAATTGAAGCGTGGCTATATGCTGGCAGACAATAGAGTATTGGAGTCCACGACATTGAATATGGGCGGCAATCAGTTTACGTATGGTTCTGGAACACCTCAGACGCAGAAATCTCAAAATGAGGAAATCGTTAATAAAATCATCGCGGCCAACTTGCCGGCCGAACTGAGCAACTACTTTCTTTTCGACGCAATGAAAACTAGCGAACTCGTGAAAGAAGAGCAAATCAACAAGCTCATCATGAAAAACATCAATTCTGTGATGGGATTCAATAAATATGCTCAACTGCGCAAAGTATCTGAGACATTGCTCGATGAAAAGAAAGCAGAGCGGATGCAAAATGAGACCATGCGAAAAGAATACTCTAACTTAACCCAGAAGAAGCAAGAACTCGATGGCGATATTGCTAGATTAAAAACAGAATATGCGGCGGCAATCAACTATGCGAACGACAATAAAGAACAATACGATTTGGTGAAAGATGGTAAAAATGCTGACGATATTACTCGCGACCAAATGAAAACGATAGAGCAATCGTTAGAAAATACCGCCAGACGAGAGGTTGAATTTCGGCAGGACATGGATAACCTTGTCAAAGATTTAGAAACGAAAGTGATTTTCTTAAAACTTGCCAATCAGTTGAAGGCGGAAGTTGACCTCATTTTATATGCAAAAGAGGAGGCCAAAAGCAAATGTGCAAACATCCTTTCCGACGAGCAGATAGAAAGTTTTACACGCAATTTAGTATTGTTGATTGAAGAGCGGTACACGACATCGAGCAAGATAGATGTCCTTTCCCTAATCAATGAACTAAAGAAGCAGCAAAAAAGTGGGAGCGGAAATGAAGATAAATATGCATTCCTGACCGATGACGAAATTTCTAAACTCGACAAATTGGTTAACTCTGCAATTGTAAATCCTCTGACAGGACTTGATGAGAAGCGAACTCAACTAAATCAAGAAATACTGGAAATGCCACGGCAACGTGAACAATTAAAGCAAAAGCAACAGACATTGAATGGGAGTGATTATACTATCATTGAAATGTATGAGGCCAATAACAGAAGGATTCAAGATTTGAAAGATGAAATTGAACGAAAAGAAAATGAACTGAAAGATTTGACCAAAAAGATTGCCACATATGACTATGATATTCCACAAATTCCTGACCCACAATACGATATGCTATGCAAACTTCCCAACTTCTTTAAGGCATTATCAGCACAATTGCTAAGGGAAAAGAAATCGAGCATCGAACGTATGATGCGCGACCAGTTGAACATTAATTTAGTAGCATACGCTGGAGTTATTGGACGTGTAGAACTGTCGGCAAAAGATAGTACAGAAATTTCATTCAAAATTTTCCACAAGAACAATAACGAGATTTATTTGAGTCAATTGAATGCAGGTGCAAAACAAACCGTCATGCAAGTTCTCTTGAAAGTGCTCTACAATCTTGGAGATTACGAACCGCCCGTGATGATTGACACGGTGATGGGTGTTCTCGACAAGGAAAGCCGGGAAGTAATTCTGGAGCGCTATTTCCCAGATTTAGCTCATCAAACCATCTTGTTGAGTACAGATACCGAAATCACTGCCGAGCAGGATTTCGAGAAGATTCAAGCATACGTTTCAAAAACATTCACTTTGCATCGCGACAAAGAAAACCAATGTACCACCATTTCTGAAGACTACTTCGGATTAAAAACGAGAGAATAACAGCTATGAATAACATCAATTTATTGTCAATTAGAGGCGTGACATCCATTTCTGGTATGCACGACAGAATTCAGGATGTGAAAACAGCCTTGGAGCAACGTCTGAACTTAGATGAGTACACCAACGATGTTCGACCAGTCGTTTTAAATTTTAGCGTCGTTCTTAGAATCTGCCTTTTGGCAGGACTTAGCGACAAGACTCCTCGCAGAATTGACGACTTAAATGACTTTGGAATGACAGTTTCGAGGACTCCGTACGCAACAACATTTTTTACAAAATCAGACATTGGAACATTGTTTGAAATATTGCTAAAACTAAGATACAAGGATGTTGAAGCCGATTGGACTCAGGCCAACCTTGTGAGCCGAGTCATAGGTCGCGAAATACTTCGCGGGAAAGACATCCTCATGAAAGGCGGAGGACTGGAAGAATGGCTTACTTTCATTCCACTACGCGCTGGCAAATCTTCGACAGACATTCCTGAATTAAATTTGCATATTGGCGAATACGAGAATGGGATGGACGCCTGTCTGGATATGAACAGCAGAAATATTGCAAATACTCAGATTTTGATAGCAGGAACTACGGGTTCTGGAAAATCAAACTTAATATCTGTGCTAATCAACCAAATTCGCAGCGCATCGTCGGACACGCACTATCCTGTTAACTTTTTATTGTTCGACTACAAAGGCGAATTTTCTGACCCTGCCAACTCAGACTGGTTACAGAAGTTCGATACCGACACCACAGCGATTCTCAACCCCATTGAAAAGCCCCTACCCTTCACCCCATTCAAAGACTTCTCAGGCAGACCCATTAACGAGGTAAATCTCTATGCAACCTCGATGGCAACGGCTCTCAGTGCAATCGCTCCTACACGAATCAGTGCAAAGATGGACGACCGACTGAGCGACGCCATAGTTAACGCATACAAAAAGCGTGACTTCAAGCCGATAACCTTTAAAATGATTTTGGAAGAATACACGGCCTTGCTACCTGAAAAAAAGCAAGACGACAAAGACAGTGTCAGTTCTGTATTAAATCAATTGGTGAAAAATAACATTTTCTCCGATGCCGACAATATCGACTTAATTCGTGATTGCTATATCATCAACCTCGGTGGTTTTGAGAAAGACGGTATTATGGCAAAAGCAATTGTATATTTCATCATCTCCAAATTGAATAACATCTATGAAAAATTGCCCAAGCAGGAAAGCAACGAGGAGAGGGTGGAATTACGCCACTTCACTATCATCGATGAAGCTCATTACATGTTAGGATTTGAAAATAAGCCATTGCAAAGTCTGATTGCTGTCGGGCGTAACAAAGGTATGAGCGTAATTCTTGCAACGCAGAATATGGATAGTTTCAAAAGCAAGCACTTCGACTTCTACGCAAATGCTCAATATCCGCTCATCATGAAGCAACAACAACAAAATGAGGGTGTTATCAAAGATCTTTTTGGCGTATCTGGCGGCGCTTTGCAAGAAATAAAACAAGCAATTGCTGGTTTGCAGAAAGGCGAATTGATAACAAAAGACTCAGCCAATATGGCTCTCGGTATTGGTAAACATTGGCAAAAAGTGAAAGTAACTCACCTTATATAAAAAGCATAATATGAATATTGAAAAATTAAATCAGGCATACGAGGCGATCGAAATGTTAAATGCGTTGGGGCTGCCAGTGAGTTCAGAGCAGATGAATGCCATCACTGAAATGGAACACGATTATCTGCGAGAATATGTGATTCCACAGATTGTCAAAGAAATTGAACCTTTTGTAGAACACATGCGCAATCGGTTTATTCTTGAGGTAAGTTATAGCCACGATGATAAGTTGAACATTCAAGTTTTGGACAACAAAGAAGGCGAAAAAAACTTTTCTCAAACAATGCAAGTAACAAAACGACAACGGAAATATATTATCAAAGTGACATTCCCTGACAATCGGGTATCATGTAACAGAGTCGTTTGGGAAACTTTGATGGATGTGATTCGTTATGCCGGGGCTCGAAAGGTAATGGGACTTGGTATTTATATAATGGGCGGCAATCTAGTTTCATCTGAATTACATTTCAACGAGCGCTATCGAGTGGGGCAGAAAGAAGTAGAGCCAGGTCTCTACGTCTGTACTTATTCCTCAACTGATACAAAATACGACCAAATACAAAAGATAAATAAAGAGTTAGATCTTGGTCTGATAATAGAAAAAGAAATGCTGTAAATCTGATTAAAATGGAACAACTAACAAAAGCATACGAAGCTATTGAAATGCTAAAGGCACTCAATTTACCTATTAGCAATGAGCAGTTGAGAGGGGTTGAAAAACTTGAAAAGGAGTATCTTCAGGATGAGATTATTCCACTGATGAAACAAGAATTAGAGCCAATGGTCGAAAAAATGAAAGGACAATTCTTGATGCAAGTTCTTTATAATCGGGAAACAGGATTGGAAATGACGATTGTCAAATCAGCACAAGAGACAGGCAATCATTTGTTCAAACATCATGGTGAAAAAGCGTTGAGGGATACTACAAAATATTCCATTGACGGTGGAAAGCCTTTAAGAAAAAGAAGGTTTGTTTTAGCTGTGGTAAAAGAATATGTGAAAACTCATCCTTATATAACATATGAGGATTTAAGAGAACGTTTTCCTGACTCTCTAAGTGGAAGGCCAATGTATGGTGTTTTCAAACCCTATCAAACCATCATAAGTAAACTTGAAAATCAACCTGACCTTAGAAAAAGATTTTTCTTAGACAAAGAAGATTTAATTGAACTTTCTGATGGTACCATATTGACTGTTTTCAATCAATGGGGTGACTATTTTCCAACATTTCTTGAGGTAGCAAAACAATTGCACGAAGTTAAATGCCACCGAAACCAATTTACAGAAGATTAGATATCTTTCAAACCTCAATCGTCAAACCATCGTACGCAAAACGAACGTCGTCGGGCAGGCGGCGGTTGGCATCGTCGTGGAAGCCGATGTTGTGGGTGAGGTGGATAAGGAACGTGCGCTCGGCACCGACGCTGCGAGCAAAATCGATGGCGTCATCGACGAGCATGTGGGAATGGTGCTCGCGCTCGAAGCGCAAAGCATTGACGACGAGCGTTTTCACGCCTGCGAAACGGGCGCGGCTCTCGTCGGAAATCGATTTCATATCGGTGATATAGGCGAAATCGCCGAAACGATAGGCGAGAATCGGCATTTTTCCGTGCATCACCTCGATGGCCTGCCACTCGATGTCGCCAATTTTCTCGGTCTGACCGGGCTCGACAGCGTGCAAATTGAGGCGCGGAACACCCGGATAAAGGTGTTCGGTGAAACAATAAGGCATCGTGACGCGCAAGGCGGCAGCCGTCGAGGGGTTGGCATAGACGTTGATGTCGCCGAAAACGCAAAAGCCGCGTAGGTCGTCCATTCCGGCCACGTGGTCGTAGTGGATGTGGGTGAGCAGCACACCGTCGATTTTCCGAAACGGCAACGGCATCAGTTGCATCCGAATGTCGGGGCCGCAGTCGATGAGCAGGCGCGTCGTGTCGCTTTCCAACAGTCCCACGCAACGGAAACGGCGGTCGCGAGGGTCGCTACTCCGACAAACTTCACACTGACAGCCCAAAACGGGTACGCCCGATGAAGTTCCTGTGCCTAAAAACGTAAATTTCATCACTTCTTACTCCTCAACTCCTTACTCCCCATCTCCTCAAATAACATTCACTTCCGGCTTGATTTCAATGCCGAATTTCTGCTTCACATCGTGCTGAATCTGCCGACAAAGGTCGAGAATTTCCTGACCTGTCGCGCCACCGAGGTTCACAAGCACAAGCGCCTGCTTTTCATACACGCCGACGCGCCCTTGCGAGCGTCCTTTCCAGCCGCATTGCTCAATGAGCCAGCCAGCCGGAATTTTCACGCGCTCGGCATCGACTTCGTAGTGCGGCATTCCAGGGTATTTTGCTGCCAATTCGCGGTATTTCTCGACGGAAACCATCGGATTCACGAAAAAACTACCGCCGTTGCCGAGGATTTTCGGGTCGGGAAGTTTCGACTGGCGAATGTCGATAATCGCCTGACGAACGGTGGAAGCCCCCACCAAACCTTCTCCCGTAGGGGAGGCTTTCAAATCAGAAGAAAACTCTCCCCTCTCTACGGGAGAGGGGTCGGGGGTGAGGCCTTGCCTCAAATTCCCATAATCCAACTGCGGAACAAACTCCTTTGAAAGCCGATAGATGACGTGAGTGATGGCATAGCGACCGCGCCAATCCTGCTTAAAACGGCTTTGGCGATAACCGTAGCCGATTTCGTCGTTCTCGAATGCGACACGGCGACCCGTCGCGATTTCCACCGCCTCGACACACTCGATGATGTCCTTCGCTTCCACGCCGTAGGCACCGATGTTTTGAACGGCACTCGCACCGACTTCGCCAGGAATGAGCGAGAGGTTTTCGGCTCCGTACCAGCCATTTTCGACGCAAAAAGCCACGAAATCGTCCCACGTTTCGCCGCTTCCAGCCCTCACGAGCACCGAGTCGCCCTCGTCAGCAACCTTTTCGATGCCTTTGATGGCGGAATGGAGCACCGTACCGTCGAAATTGTCGGTGAACAGCAGGTTGCTGCCACCGCCCATCACCAACAGCGGCTGGTCGTCATCGCTGAGTCGTTCGCAAATCATCAGCAATTCGCTGACGGTAGAAAATTCGATGAACCGCCGACACTTCACGTCGATTCCGAAAGTGTTTTGGTCTAATAAATTATAGTTTCTTAAATCTTTCATTCTCAATTGATTATCTTTACTTCAATCAACTTTTACTTTAAAGAAAAATAGGGGCCTCTATTCCGAAAATTTCACCAACTTCCAATGCTCATTTTTCCGTTTGAAAGTCATCGAAGTGTTCAGTCCGTTGGCCACGCCGCGCACCACCATCACCTTCTGGTTTTCGTCGCGAAGCGCCTGTCCATAGTTCACATTATATATAATGTTCTCGGGAATCAGAGCCGGCTTGAAAAACGGCCATTGTTCGCGTGTGATGGCGCCTGTCACGTCGGAAAATTCCTCGTCGGAATCGGGCACCGTCATCAGTACAAATTCGTCGAGACTCTGCGTCTGGAAGGCCGTGTCGGTGGCGAAATGCTGATAGAAATGCAGGAAGTCGCCGCAGGGATGCTCGCTCAACCGCGTGTGTGCCACCGATGTGAGCCGCCATTCGCCGTCGATTCGGTCGAAAACGTACTGTTTCACGAGGTTTTCGTTCATATACAGTTTTTCAACTTCCGCGTGGTCGAGCGTCGATTTTTTCGAAAGAGAATCCTGTTCTTCATCGTCCAAAAGCAGCGTGTAATAGCCTTCGGACATGAAGAAATGGCTGTAGTGCCACTGCTTTCGGCCGAGCATCTTCGTAGTGCCGTCTTTATGAATTGGCAGCGGGAACTCGATTCGGCTCATCTGCATGTGGCGGTTGCCTGCGAAATTGAAGAAAAAATCGTCAAAGAGTTCATCGACGGCTTTCGGTAGCGGCGCGTCCTCGACAATGTCCGTTATGGTATCGGCAGGTAGCGAGTCGGTCGTCAGGGAATCGGCCTCGACCTCTTCCTCAACCGCCACGCTCTTTTTCTCCGTACAGCCCACCACGCAGAGCATCGCCAGCAGTCCAACCGCCAGCAGTGCCGTCGCAGTGTTTATCTTCCCATTTCTAAGCCTCATGCAAGATTAGTCAGTGTTTTCTATACATTTCTCCACTGCAAAATTACGAAAACTTTGGGAACTGCCAAAAAAAAACTAAAAAAAATCCAAGTAGGC
>Ga0256405_10004725_pt1 | contig 24938 bp, 20 predicted proteins | sample RumenRJG_02DNA_FD_189096 | JGI IMG/M metagenome (GOLD analysis project Ga0256405, IMG submission 189096) | Bovine rumen microbial communities from Lethbridge, Alberta, Canada - RJG_02 | ecosystem: Host-associated > Mammals > Digestive system > Stomach > Rumen | place: Canada: Alberta... | reverse complement strand
TGCTAGTGGCTGAGGATGGCCATACCATCAATGTTATGCGATGAATAGTAGAAGGAGCGATTATCATGAAGGTACAAATTTATTCGCAGTGGATGGAAGATGTTTATATTCCTGTTCGCGTGAAGCAATTCACCAAGGCGGCTAAACTTGTTGGAAGCTCCAGCTTTGTTGATTACGCCGCTGATCACGACATGCTGAGTGTTGTTGCGAAGGGTGGAGCATGCTCGGAGCGCGAGGCAGTCGCAGAATGGCTTGACAACCGTGTTGTTGAGACCGTGGTGAAAAGTGTGGCATAATTGTATATTGCATAAAGGCATTATGGGATGCCATGATGCCTTGCTATGGAGAAGAGAGCGTAAGAGCGCTCTCTTTTTCTTATGGTATCCTAAGCAGTTGTTTTGTGGGAGGGTGATGGCATGGGATTGGCGGATACCCCTAGGGCGAATCGTTTGCATATCGGTTTGCTTGGGCGGCGCAACAGCGGCAAGTCTTCCTTGCTGAATGCTTTGACGGGGCAGTCGGTTTCCACGGTTTCCGATGTGGCGGGGACGACGACGGATCCGGTGTACAAGGCCATGGAATTTCATGGCATCGGGCCTGTGGTGTTTGTGGATACGGCGGGTTTTGATGATGTGGGAGAATTGGGAGAACTGCGCGTGGGAAAGACGCAGGATGCCGCGAAAGCCGTGGATATTGCCCTGGTATTGTTCGATGACGGGGATATGACAGAGGAGATTTCCTGGATAGAACGGCTGCGGCAGGCAAAGACCGCAGTGATTCCTGTCATCAGCCGGACGGATGAGCGCGATGATGGCGGAAAAGCTTTGGCAAAGTCCGTGCAGGAGGCAACTGGGACTATGCCTGTGCTGGTGAGTGCAAAAGATTGCATCGGGCTGGATGACCTGCGGGGAGAGCTCATCCGGCAGCTTCCGGAGGATTACGAGAGAGCGAGCATCACGGGGGATCTTTGCTCCGGCGGGGATCTGGTGCTCCTGGTGATGCCCCAGGATATCCAGGCCCCGAAGGGACGGCTGATCCTGCCGCAGGTGCAGACCATACGGGAACTTCTGGACAAGAAGTGCATGGTCATGAGCTGCACGACGGATATGCTGGAAGAGACCCTTGCGGCGCTTGGCAGACCGCCGCATCTCATCATCACGGATTCCCAGGCATTCCGTGCAGTCCATGAAAAGAAGCCAAAGGAGAGCGTCCTGACTTCCTTTTCTGTCCTGTTTGCCCATTACAAGGGGGATATCCATTACTTCATGGAGTCGGCGGAGAAGCTTTTGGCATTGCCGAAGGATGCCCATATCCTGATTGCGGAGGCGTGCACCCATCGCCCGCTCACCGAGGATATCGGGAGGGTGAAGCTGCCGCGCCTTTTGAAGAAGCGCCTGGGGGACGGGCTGCGGATCGAGTTCGTGAGCGGAAGGGATTTTCCTGAGGACCTTTCCGGCTATGATATGGTGATACATTGCGGTTCCTGCATGTTCAACCGGCGCTATGTGCTGAATCGTGTGGAGCAGTGCCGCAGGCAGGGTATGCCCATGACGAATTATGGTGTGGCGATTGCCGGTCTTCTGGGCATCCTGGATGACGTGGCTTATCCAAAGAAACCTTGAAATGGTTGCCTAAATCATTGTCTTACGGTAAAATATATTTGAAAGATGTTAAAAGATTCTGCGATGAGAGGTGGAGGTTATGGATATGGGAAGGCAGTGTTACAGGTTGGCATGCATTCTGGCAGTTGTCCTCTGCCTGACGGTATGCCAGCATTCGGTGGCAGATGCTGCTGAAAGTTGGTACTGGCTGGGGTCTGATGCGAAATATGGAAAGTTTTTTGATCCGGTTTCCGTTGTTGTGACGAAAAAGGTCAAGACGGAACGCGGTTTCGTGGCGACGGAAATCGAGGCATGGACAAAAACGACCTATAGCTATGCTGGTGCGGCAGAGACCATTGAAAACTATAAGATCAAGGACAGCCTGCCGAATCCGGGAAAACTTGCCTACAGCCTGGCGCAGGTCCGTATCAATCCACAGAATCGTACCGTGCAGTATCTTCGTGAAAACTTTTACGATGCTGATGGCAAGGTCATCTGGTCGAAGGCGGAGGACCGTGAGAAAGAGGTCAATTCCCAGGAATTTGATGATGAGTTCTATGCCGCCATTGTTGATGAAGTTTTTCGTCAGGGCGAGATGGCGAGGCGCATGGCGGAGGATCGTTGGATCACTCTTTGGCAGGCTGAGCAGGGAGGCGTAACCACCCATGTGACGGCGGATACGACAACCATGCGGCTTCGCGGCGACAATCTCATTCTCTGGGAATGGGAGGAACAGAAGGATGCTGCAGGAGGTGTCCTGGAGATCAAGTTCATGAAGAAGTCGGTGAATCTCCCCAATGGGACGGAGCTTTTTGTGTCGGGCAAGTATTGGAGCCCGAAGACCGGCTGGCAGGTCCTGGAGGATGACATGGACGGCAAATACCGCCCTATCGCGGAAACCTCCCCGGAACATAAGGGACTTGTGCGCCTGCGGGCTTTTGCCAAGGGCTATTCCACCTGGGTGAATCGCTATCGCATTGATTGACGAGAGGATTCCTGCGAGTCCGTTTGCGAAATATGAGGGCAGCGTCCTGCAGGCGATTGGGGATGCTGCCTGTTTTTGAAAGGTGAAGCCAATGCCGATAAAGATACCGAACAACCTGCCGGCTGCTCATGTGCTGGAGGGTGAGAACATCTTCGTCATGGATGCGGACCGGGCCTATAGCCAGGATATCCGCCCCCTGCGATTGCTCATATTGAACCTTATGCCGATCAAGTCCGTTACGGAGACACAGCTCCTGAGGCTCCTCGGCAATACGCCATTGCAGGTGGAGGTGGACTTCATTTACACGGAGTCCTATACGCCGTCCCACACTTCCCAGGATTATCTCACGGAGTTCTATGGAACCTTTGCCGAGGTGCGCCACAGGAAGTACGACGGTTTCATCATCACCGGCGCTCCTGTGGAGAATTACGAGTTCGAGGAGGTCGCCTATTGGGATGAGGTTGCGGAAATCATGGAGTGGACCAACACCCATGTATATTCCACCTTCCATATCTGCTGGGGAGCCCAGGCCGGGCTCTACTATCACTATGGCATCCCGAAATACCATGTGCCGGAGAAGATTTTCGGCGTTTACAGGCATCATCTTTGCGTGGAGCATGAGCGCCTTCTGCGGGGGTTTGATGATGAGTTCTATGTGCCCCATTCCCGCCATACGGAGGAACACAAGGAGGACATCCTGAAGGTACCGGAGCTTACCGTTCTGGCGGAGGCGGAAGGGGATGCAGGGGTGTACATCATTGCCAACCTGGAAAAACGCCAGTTCTTCATCACAGGTCATGCGGAATATGACCCGATGACATTGAAGCAGGAATATGACAGGGATTTCAAGGCGGGCATGAATCCGAAGATTCCCATCAATTATTATCCCCAGGATGACCCATCGAAGCCTCCGATTGTGCGGTGGCGTTCTGTGGCGCATCTGCTTTTTGCGAATTGGTTGAACTATTACGTCTATCAGGAGACCCCCTATGAACTGGATGAGCTTTATCGGAGCCGGGATGATTGAGTCAGGAGGAACTTTTATGAAATATTCTATCAAGAAAATCTGTGCAATGGGAATGATGGTCGGTGCATTGCTGCTTTCAGGGCAGTCTGCCATTGAAGCGACGCCGACACTTCCGAAGGATACCTTTGAATGGGTTCAGTCAACTGCCCGTGCGGGATATTATTTCAACAAGGAGCAGATGTGCTATGCAGTGGACAAGGAAGGGTACATTGACCTCAATCGGCTGATTGTGCCGACCGTCAAGGAATATGACCCCGTACAGATCGAGGATGTGGTGGCAAAGCGACGCTGGCGGATGATGGGCCTGGATGGCTATGACACGCTGGCGGGGGCAGCGGATTATCTGGAGTTCAATCTTGAGGAAAAGACCGTGCGCATTACAGAGCATAACGATCTGGATGATGGCTGGAATCCCTTGAGCGTGGAGAAGAACTATGAGCCGGTGAGCCTGGAATCCTATGGGGAGAAGGATGTGGACGGAAAGTTCTACCGTGCAATCCTTGAATACGCGGCTGAACATCAGGAGGAAATCATAGAGCATACGAAGGGAGAACTCCGGGAGGAGGACAGGGAGAAGCTGGAAGCGGCGAAGAACCCTCCCAAGGATGAGGATAAGAAGGACAAGAAAGATAAGAAGGACAAAAAGTAATGCATTACATGTGAGGCGGTGGATTGTGCTGGACAGGCTGGTTTTGCGGGCGGAAAGGGAACATCGGCTGGGCAGGGAGGAACTCGTGTCCCTGCTTGCCTCGCCGGAGTGCGAGGAGGCGTTGGCGGCATCTGCCGACAGGGTGCGCCATGCCTATGTGGGAGACGGCATCCATCTGCGGGGACTCATCGAGTTTTCCAATATCTGCCGCCAGAACTGCATGTACTGCGGTCTGCGTCGGGACAACCAAAGACTGGAGCGCTATCGGCTGTCCGGAGAGGAAATCGTCACGCTGGCGAAGAAGGCCAAGGGCTATGGCTACCGGACGGTGGTCCTGCAGTCCGGCGAGGATCCGTATTTCGATGTGGAGAGGATGGCAGGGATCCTTAGAGAAATCAAGAAGCTGGATCTGGCCATCACCCTTTCCATTGGGGAACGTTCCTATGAGGAATACAAGGCATTTCGCGAGGCAGGGGCGGATCGTTATCTGCTTCGCATAGAAACGACGGATGAAGCACTCTATGAGAAACTGGATCCGGGCATGAGCTACAAAAATCGCGTGCGCTGCCTGCAGGACTTGAAGCGTTTGGGATATGAGGTCGGGACGGGAACCCTGGTAGGCCTTCCCGGGCAAAGACTGGAATCCATTGCAGAGGATATTCTTTTTTATCAGGAAATGGATGTGGACATGCTGGGCATCGGCCCGCTCATTCCCAATGGAGATACGCCCCTTGGGGATGGGAAAGAGGGGGATTTTCACCTCACGCGGCGCATGGTTTCCCTGCTCCGGCTGCTTCTGCCCGAGGCAAACATTCCGGCAACCACTGCGGTGGAGACCATGGTGAAGGGCGGCAGGGAAATCATCCTTGCCTCCGGGGCAAACGTGGTCATGCCCAATGTGACGGAAGGGGAATATCGCAGGAAATACGCCCTGTATCCCGGAAAGATCTGTGTTTCGGATACCCCTGCGGACTGCCGGGGCTGCATGGAGGGGCGCATCCGTGCCATGGGACGATATGTTGCGAAAGGGAAAGGGTTTCGGGTTAGAAGAGCTTTGCGATAGCCATTCGGCTGAAACAGGAGAGATTTGGAGGCAAGCCCAATACATAACGATAACTTTTGGAAGTAAAGAAAATTTTCCTTGAAAAACCAAGAGATTGTGATATGATATACAAAAGTTATTTTTTTCACGAATCTATTGGGGAGGAACCTATCATGGCAAACGGCAGACCGCGCATCGTGATTGTGGGAGCAGGTTTTGGAGGCATCAAGGCGGCCAAGCTTTTCGCCAGGGAGGATGTGGAGGTTACGTTGGTGGACCGCCATAACTTCCATTTGTTCCAGCCGCTTCTTTACCAGATTTCCACGGCAATCCTGGACCCGGCAGAGATTGCCTATCCCATCCGGGCATTTTTCCGGGAGAACAAGAACGTGGACCTCTTCATGGCGAAGGCCCAGGGGGTGGACCAGGCGAGGCAGGTGCTCCTGACGAACCATGGCGAGATTCCCTATGACTATCTGATCCTGGCGGCAGGGGCCACGACGAACTACTTTGGCATGGAGTCCGTGGAGAAGTATTCCTATGGCATGAAGACCATACAGGAGGCGCTGCACATCCGCAACCATGTCCTTCACATGTTCGAGCGCGCCAACAAGCATCAGGACGACGAGGCGACACGCCGCCGCATGCTGACCTTCGTGGTGGTGGGCGGCGGTCCCACGGGCATCGAGGAGGCCGGTGCCATATGCGAGCTCATCGAGATACAGAAGAAGGAATACCATAACATCGATTTTGACGAGGTCAGCATCAAGCTCATTGAGGCGACGCCGACTGTGCTGCCGATGATGTCCCAGCGGCTTCGCGATCATACGGTGGAGGTTCTTCGGAGGAAGGGGGTTGAGGTTTCCCTTTCCACCCAGGTGGTCGGCTACGACGGCAAGACACTGAACCTCAAGGACGGGCGGTCCATTCCCACGCAGACGGTCATCTGGGCGGCCGGGGTCAAGGCGGTGCCCTTCATTGCAAATTGCGGTGCGGAGGTGGATCGCGCAGGGCGCATCATTGTGGAGGAGAACCTTCTTGCCAAGGGGTCTGACAGGGTCTTTGTCATCGGCGACTGTGCGAGCTTCTGCCACGGAACGGAGCGCCCACTTCCCACGGTGGCGCCTGTGGCCTACCAGGAGGCGGAGGTTGCCTATAGGAATATCCTGAAGCTCATCAAGGGCGATACGAACCTCGAATCCTTCCATTATAAGGATCTCGGTGCCATGGCGACCATTGGGCGCGGCGAGGCCGTGGTCAACAAGACCGGCATGAATCCGGAACTGACGGGGTTTCTCGCATGGTGCGCATGGATGTTCATCCATCTCTATCGCTTGGCGGGAACCCACATGAAGCTTACCATCTCCCTCAAATGGATGTGGAATCTCCTTTCGGGAACACGGCTTGGCCGTATTGTGACGAATATTGAAGTGGAATGATTTCTTCTGTTGGGCACTCCATCGAGGTCGATGGGGTGCCTTTCTCGTTTCTTTTTAGAAATTTGAGGAAAAAAGTTTTATTTTAGCAGGGATTTTCTATGTGGATAGCGAAGAATTAATCTAATAAGGGAAAATGGCTTTTAAAAATCATATAGAGAGAAGCAGGTGAGCTTTGTGGAGAAAGTCAAGGTAATGATAGTAGATGATTCGAAGATCAGCCGTGCCATGATCCGGGGGCATCTGGCCAAGACGAACTTCGAAGTATGCGCCGAGGCGAAGACCGCAGCAGAAGCGGTAGCCTTGTACGGGGAGACGCATCCCAGTATCATCACAATGGACATGAATCTTCCCGATGCCGATGGCATTGAGTGCAGCAGGCGCATCCATGCCATCGATTCCGATGTGAAGATCATCATGATCAGTGCAATGAAGGATGCCAGCCTGGTGGCCACGGGACGGGAAGTGGGCATTAGTGCCTTCTTGCAGAAGCCCATCAGCACCAACGACCTGATTGATACGATGATGGTGCTTTGCCAGAGCAAGGTGGGAAAGATTGCCGTTCTCAGGGAGTCCTATGCCAAGGCCTTCGTGCGCGCTTTGCAGCAGGGCATTTTCAGCATGATCGGGGTGCACAGCGAGGTCAGCCTGGAACTGGATGACCGCCGTTACCTCGACGTGAGCGGCATCGCCGTCATCGTGGGTCTCACGGGCTTTCCTGTGGGGCGTGCCATTGTCTACATGGACGTGGATACCATGAACAAGTTCTCTTCGATTATGTTGAATATCGACGATCCGAAGGATCTGGACGAGGATGATGCCAGCGATACGGTGGAGGAAGCTGTGAATATCATCGTGGGACGCGGTGTGTCGAATATCAATGATGTGTTCAAGGACAAGGAAATGCGCATCACTCCGCCGGGCACGATCAGCGGCACGAATATCCGCATCGCGAGCCCGAAACTTACGACTTTCAAGATTACGGCAGATACAAGGATCGGCAAGATTTATCTGAACGTTGGATTTGCGGAGGGGGAATGATAAGATGGATGCGAAATTAGTAAATCCTTTCGTTGATGCATTTACATCTGTCATGCCGCAGATGGGGTTTCCGGAGCCAAAGCGGGCGAAACTCTACGTCAGGGAAAGGAATGCCGTCAGCCGGGGAGTTTCTGTCATTGTCGGTTTCACCAAGCAGATTCGCGGCAATGTCGTTTACAATATGTCGGAGGACACGGCAAAGTATATTGCCTCGACAATGATGATGGGGATGCCTATCAATGAGTTCGATGCCATGGCCCAGAGTGCCATCTCGGAGATGTCGAACATGCTCACGGCAAATGCCGCGACGAATCTTACGGGTATGGGCCTTGAGGTGGATATCTCCACACCGAGCCTGACCATTGGGGCAAATTTCCAGGTCAAGATCAGCGATTCCCAGTATCTCACGGTTGAGATGGACCTGGGGGGGCAGATCGTGGAACTGGATATCGCCGTTGATCAGAAATGAAAGGTGACATAAGGAATCGGTGAGCCGTTTTGCAGGCTCACCGATTTTTTGGTGCCCGGCGACATTCTGGCGACGTCCTAATTCAGTTGGAGAAAGGGCGTCAGGTAAATTGGCATGAGCCTTATGTCCTGTTCTTTTTGGAAATCTTTGGTGTACAAGATGTATTTGTTGGCAATGTGGGCAGAGTATTTTTGGCAGAAAGCATCCAGTGAAGCATGGCCCCTGAAGTTGGAGGATTTTACCTCGATGGGGCTTACTTTGTTCTTTTGGGAAATCAGGAAGTCTATCTCGTAGTACCTGTTGCCTTCCTTGGCAGGGAAAGTGTGGTAGTATAGCTCGTAGCCGCTGGCTGAGAGCATTTGGGCGGTGAGATTTTCGAACAGGTAGCCCAGGTTGGCAGAAATCTTATTGCTGAGAATCTTCTTGTAAAGATCGTTTTCTGTGAAAGACTTGTTCTTGAACATCAATGTGGTGAAAAGCCCTGTATCGGCGAGGAAGAGCTTGAATTTTGTCAAATCCTTGTAGGAAGCCATCTCTGCCGAAGGTTGGCTGGTGTGATAGGCTGCCAGCACTGTCCGCGAGTCAAGCAGTTCGGAAATGAGATGCAGGGAATTGCTGGGGCGCAGGGTGGGGAGAACGCTTGAAACAGCATAGCGGGAAGTGTTCTTGTTCAGCTGGGCGGGGATGGCGTCAAAAAGATGGGAGAGGCGGCCAGAAGCGTCAAGCTTGTAGAAATCGTCTTTATAAAGCTGCAGGATGTTTCGCTTGATTTGGTCTACTGGCTCAAAGTTGTTTTCCTGCAGATAAGACTCAATTGCCTGAGGCATGCCTCCTATCAGCATGTAGAGCCGCAGTTTGCGCATAATCTGCCTGTGGGCGCCGTCACCGGCTGGCTTCTGCTTTTGGCAAAGAAGTTTAAGCAGTGGCGTGGTCACAGTATCGCCAATGGCCCAGAGAAATTCTTCAAAATCCAAGGGATACATATAGATGCGCTGTTCTTCGCTGGGAATCAGGATATTTTTGACATTCTTCTTGATAGAGATAAGGGAACCTGTTTCTATATAGTCGTAGCGTTGGTCCTTGACCAGACTCTTAATGGCCTGGCGGGCCAGAGGATATAGCTGGACCTCATCGAAGATGATAAGGGATTTGCGCTCTGCCAGATGAACGTTGGTAATCAGCTGCAGCTGCAGGAAGAAATAGTCAAGGTCTGAGAGATCGTTGAACAGGTTGCGTATGTCCTGTGAACATGTGGAGAAATTAATGAGGATGTAGCTTTCATACTCCCGTTTGGCAAAATCCTCCACTACGGTTGACTTGCCGACACGCCGCGCTCCTTCCACCAGCAAGGCCGTTTTTCCTTGGTGAGTGTTCTTCCAATGAAGCAGCTGTTCATAAATCTTGCGCTGGAACATGTGTGTCATCCTCTCTTATTGCAAAATCAATAGTTAAATTATAACAAAATCTTGCAAAATCGGCAATTGATGTATAATAGAAGGTTTTGCCTCTGGCAAAACCTTCTATTTTGCGTTATACTAGGGAGTGTTTGGAAGTATGTCTGTTAGGAGGATTCGACTTGGATATCAAGGAGACATTGGAAAAGGCCATTGAGGAGGCGGCGAGGTCTGCCATGGCGGATGGCGTGTTCCCGGAGGGGGAGCTCGCGAAGATTGCGCTGGAGGTTCCGCCGCAGAAGGAGTTTGGCGACTTTGCCACGAATTTTGCCATGCAGTCGGCGAAGGTGTTCCGCATGAACCCCCGCAAGATTGCCGAGGAGCTGGCGAAGCGCATGGAGGGGGACTGGCTGGAGCGCACGGAGGTTGCGGGTCCTGGGTTCCTCAACTTCTATTTGAAATCCAATGTGCTCTATGATTCCTTCCGGAAGATTTTCGAGGCGGGGGAGGAATACGGCCAGCTTCCCGCCAAGGATACAGAACGGATACAGGTGGAATACGTGAGCGCCAATCCCACGGGGCTTCTGCATGTGGGGCACGGGCGCGGCGCAGCGGTGGGGAGTGCCCTGGTGAATCTGCTGCGGGCGGCCGGCTATCCTGTGGAGAGCGAGTATTACATCAATGATGCAGGGAACCAGATGGACAATCTTGCCATGTCTGTGAATGCCCGCTATCTGGAACTTCTGGGGAAGGCCGTGGAATTCCCGGAGAATGGGTATCATGGCGCGGACATCATCGACACAGCAAAGCGTATCATCAAGAAGGACGGGGACAAGTATCTCGGGCTGGAGGAAAAGGAGCGTCTTGCCATCTTCAAGGACCTTGCCTATCAGGAGAAGCTGGCGGCTCTGAAGGAGGATTTGGAAGCCTTCCATGTGACCTTCGACAAGTGGTTCAGCGAGCGCACCCTGCATCCCGATGCAATCCATGAGGCCGTCGAGGTATTGAAGAAAAACGGCAATATCTATGAGGAGGGCGGAGCCCTTTGGCTGAAATCCACGGCCTATGGGGATGACAAGGACCGGGTGGTCATCCGGGAGAATGGTGTGCCCACCTATCTGGCTGCGGATATTGCCTACCATCGCAATAAGTTCGAGCGGGGCTTCGGCAAGCTCATCAATATCTGGGGAGCGGACCATCACGGCTATGTCTGCCGGGTGAAGGCGGCCATGTCGGCTCTGGGCTATGATGCCTCCCATCTGGAGGTTCTTCTTCTTCAGATGGTCAGCCTCTATCGTGGCGGGGAACTCGTCAAGATGTCGAAACGCACGGGAGAGAGCGTCACATTGAACGAGCTCATGGAGGAAGTGGGCACCGATGCTGCCAGGTATTTCTTCCTCATGCGTTCCCTGGACAGCCAGCTGGATTTCGATCTGGATCTTGCGAAGAAACAGTCCAACGAGAATCCCGTCTACTATATCCAATACGCCCATGCCCGCATCTGCAGCATCCACCGGCAGGCAGAGGAAGTGGGTCTTGCTCTTGGGGAACACCCTCAGATGGAATTGCTCACGGATGAGACGGAGATTGCCCTCATCAAGAAGATCGAGGAATACACGGAGGAAGTGGACCGGGCAGCGGCAGAGTATGCGCCCCAGCGCATTGCAAGATATGCCTATGACCTTGCCAGCCTGTTCCACAGCTTCTACAATAAATGCCGCATCATGGGCGTGGAGCCGGCTCTTGCCGAGGCGCGGCTTGCCCTTGTCGACGTTGCGGCCCATGTCATTCGCCATTCCCTTGGAATCCTTGGTGTGTCGGCACCGAATAAGATGTAGCATAGAAAGGGGTTTTTCGCTTGGATTTCGTCACCAGTTCTGAAGCAGATGTCGCATACTATATATTGAGCCAGAAAGGACAGGCGATGTACTACAAGGATCTTGTCCTGGAGGTCATCGAGAAGAAGCACAAGCCTGTCCAGTCGCTTTCTGCAGCAATCTCTGAGGTATACACGCATATCAATATGGACAGCAGGTTCCATTATGAGGGGGAGGGGCAATGGGGCCTCATAGAGTGGGCTCCGCCGGAGGTCAAGCGCACCCACACCTCTTCCCGTTCCACGGCTGCCGGCAGCAAGGGTTCTTCCAAGGCCAGCCGCCGCAAGGAGAAATTGTTCGAGAGCATTCAGGAATAGCAGGAGGAAATATAGATGGCAAAGTATATTTTCGTTACCGGCGGTGTGGTGTCTTCTCTGGGGAAAGGCATTACGGCGGCATCCCTGGGCCGCTTGCTCAGGAATCGGGGAATCAAGGTCACGATTCAGAAGTTCGATCCCTATATCAATATCGACCCCGGCACTATGAGCCCCTATCAGCACGGCGAGGTCTTTGTCACGGAGGACGGGGCGGAGACGGACCTGGACCTGGGACATTACGAGCGCTTTATTGACCTCAATCTCACGAAGAACTCCAATATCACGACGGGCAAGGTATACTGGTCTGTGCTTTCCAAGGAACGCAAGGGAGACTATCTCGGCAGCACGGTGCAGGTCATCCCCCATATCACCAATGAGATCAAGCAGCGTGTCTATGATGTGGCTGCAGCCGACGGTGCAGACGTGGTCATCACGGAAATCGGCGGCACCGTGGGTGATATCGAGAGCCAGCCCTTTCTTGAGGCCATACGGCAGGTCAAGAAAGAGGTGGGGAAGAACGATGTCCTCTACATCCATGTCACTTTGCTTCCTTATATATCCGCGGCAGGGGAACTCAAGACGAAGCCTACCCAGCACAGCGTCAAGGAACTCCGGGCCATCGGCATCCAGCCGGATATCCTCGTCTGCCGCACGGAGAAGACCATCTCCAAGGAAATGAAGGAGAAAATCGCCCTGTTCTGCGACGTGGATGCGAATGCGGTCATCGAGAACCGCACGGCACCCAGTATCTACGAGGTTCCCCTCATGATGCAGCAGGAGGGGCTGGACAGGATCGTGCTTGCCAAGCTCGACATGAACTATGGCCCGGCGAACATGGAAAGCTGGGAGAAGATGGTCTACAAGATCTATCATCCTGCAACCAAGGTGAAGATTGCTGTGGTGGGCAAGTATGTGGAACTCCCCGATGCCTATATCTCCGTTACGGAGGCGCTTCACCATGCGGGGATTGCCAATGATGCCTCTGTGAAGATCCAGTGGGTGAACTCGGAGAAGATCGAGGCCTCCGATGTGGATCTGGATGAGGTTTTCGTTGGCTGCAAGGGAATCCTCGTTCCCGGGGGCTTCGGGGACCGCGGCGTGGAAGGCAAGATCAGGGCCATCCAGTATGCCAGGGAGAACAATATCCCGTTTTTGGGGCTTTGCCTTGGCATGCAGTGCGCCGTCATCGAGTTTGCCCGCCATGTATGCGGCATGACGGATGCCCATAGCACGGAGTTCAATGAGGATACGAAGCATCCCGTCATCGCCCTCATGGATTCCCAGCTCGGCGTGGTCCAGAAGGGCGGGACAATGCGCCTTGGAGCGTATCCCTGCAAGCTCGTCCCGGGCACCCATACCATGGAATGCTATGGGCAGGATGAGATTGCAGAGCGCCACCGCCATCGCTATGAGTTCAACAACGAGTACCGGGAGCGGCTGGCGGAGAAGGGCATGGTCATTGCGGGCACCCTTCCCGATGACAGCCTTGTGGAAATCGTGGAGATCAAGGATCATCCCTGGTTCGTGGCCTCCCAGTTCCATCCGGAACTGAAATCCCGTCCCACCCATCCCCATCCCTTGTTCCATGGGTTTGTGGCGGCAGCGTTGGAGAAGAAGTAAATTTGTTTGAGGAGGAGAGTCATTATGAAGGTTTTGGCAGCAGATGGTATTTCGACAAAGGGTATCGAGCTTCTGGAGAAGGAGTTCGAAGTGGTAGTGAAGGAGAAGATTTCCCATGAGGAGCTTCTTTCCATCATTCCGGAGTTTGATGCGCTGATGGTCCGCTCGGCTTCCAAGGTCACGGCGGATGTCATCGAGCGTGCGGAGAAACTCAAGATCATCGGCAGGGCCGGTGTCGGCGTGGACAACATCGACATTCCTGCGGCAACCGCACGAGGCATCATCGTCATCAACTCTCCCGGCGGCAACACCATCGCAGCCACGGAGCATACCATGGCCATGATGCTCGCCATGTCCCGTCATATCCCCATTGCCAACGAAACTTTGCAGAAGGGCGAATGGAACCGCAAGAAATATGTGGGCGTGGAACTTCGCGGAAAGACTCTCGGCGTTGTCGGAATGGGGCGCATCGGAAGCGGCGTTGCAAAGAGGGCCCTGGCCTTTGACATGAATGTCATCGCCTATGATCCCTATATCAATGAGGAGCGTGCGAAGTCCCTTGGCGTCAAGGTCGGTTCCCTGGATGATGTGATTGCAGAGGCAGACTTCATCACGGTGCATATGCCTTTGACTCCTGAGACCAAGGGCATGATCTCCATGGAACAGATGAAGAAGATGAAGAAGGGCGTGCGCCTTGTGAACTGTGCCCGCGGAGGCATCATCGACGAGGCGGATCTGGCCCAGGCGGTGAAGGATGGCATCGTGGCAGGCGCGGCAATCGACGTGTTCACCAGTGAGCCGATTCCTGCGGACCATCCTCTGCTGGGCATTCCCGGCATCATCCTCACACCCCATCTCGGCGCATCGACGGTGGAGGCGCAGATCGGGGTTTCCGTGGACGTGTCGGAGGGCATCCTTGCGGCACTCAAGGGCGAGCCTGTGTCCACGGCGGTCAATATGGCGCCTGTTTCCCCGCAGGTCATGAAGGTCATCGGGCCCTATCTCAATCTGGCGGAGCGCATCGGAGGAACGGTCTGCTCCCTCGCAGAAGGCCCCATCAAGAGCGTGGAGATCACCTACAATGGGGAAATCACCGAGGTCAACACAGGGCTTCTCTCTACGGCTGTCATCAAGGGCATGCTGAACCCCGTCATGGAGAGCGAGGTAAATTACGTCAATGCGCCGAGCTTTGCCAAGGAGCGCAACATCAAGATCACGGAGACGAAGAACAAGGAAGCGGAGAACTTTGCAAATCTCATCACGGTAAAAGTAAAGGCAAAGGACAAGGAGGTGTCCGTGCAGGGGACGCTCTTTGGTGATGAGGGCCGCATCGTCCGCATCAACAAGTTCCGCGTGGACGTGGATCCCCATGCCCGCATCCTCATCTGCCCGCACATCAACCGCCCAGGCATCATCGGCACGGTCGGTTCCATCATGGGCGCAGCCAACATCAACATCTCTGGCATGCAGGTGGGCAAGGCCGATGTGGAGGGCACGAACCTCATGGTGCTGACCATCGATGACGACATCCCAGCGGACATCCTGGCGAAGGTCAAAGAAGTCGATGGGATCTTCGATGCGAAGCTCGTCAATTTCTATGCGATCTGATATTTCCTGAAAAACACCCCCGGCAGAAGCACGGCGAACCATTGCGGTGCCCCTGCCGGGGGTTGTGTATAGAATAAGATTTATATCCGCTGGGCAATGGAGTAGCCGTCGCGCCCGTCCTTCTTGACGCAGTAGAGGGCATGGTCAGCGGCGCGGAAGAGCGTGTCGTAGTCCTCGCCATGCTCTGGGAAGAGGGCGATGCCGATGCTGGCGCTGACTCCCGGCAGGTCTTCGCTGTGGGGAATCTCACGGGTGGCCTTGTTGATGCGTTCTGCAATGTGTGCCACATCGTCGGGGCGCACGTTCCGCAGGAGGACGATGAACTCGTCCCCGCCAAAGCGCCCGGCCTTGTCTTCCTCCCGCAGGATGCTTCTCAGGATGGTGGCGTATTCCTTCAGGACGGTGTCCCCGTACTGATGCCCTCCGATGTCGTTGGCTTCCTTGAAATGGTCGAGATCCGTGATGACGAGGGCATGACAGCGGCCTTTTCCAGGGGGGACGAGGAAGAGGGTCTTTGCCTCTCGCTGGATGCCGTCCTTGTTGAGCAGGCCGGTCAGGGGATCGGTCTCTGCCATCTGTTTGTAGCTGTCGCGGTCGTCGTTGGCGATCTGTATGGACTCGATGGCATCCAGCAGGACGAGGTTCCGGTCTTCCAGTTTTCTTTGCTCCTGCTTGATCTGTCTGTTGTGGTGGTAGAAGAAGGTGAGCAGTGCCAGGAGGAGAAGGATCATGCCGAAGGCAAGCCCGCATTGCAGTGGATAGTAATGGAGGATATGGGAGAAGGTGAGCTGCGGCGTCTCATTCATGGTATGGTGCAGGATGATCTGCTCGACTTTCTGGGGATGCAGCCGCAGGATGGCCTTGTCCAACAGGCCCTGCAGGTCTCGTGAGTGATGCGGGGCGATGGCGAGGCTCATGGGAATCTTGAGGGAGGCGGTGGGGACGACGGAGAGTTCCGGATAGGGAATGAGGGGGCGCTCCATCTGCAACTGGAGATTGTCGATGATGGCTGCATCTGCCTTTTCCTTCACAAGGGTGTTCAGGGCGGTTATGGTAGTGGGCTGGACGATGATCTGCGTTTTTGGCAGCATTTTTTCCACGAAGTGGCGGAAGGACGGGTACATCGTGGGAATCACGAGATGTGAGATATCCTGCCAGTCCGGCCGGTTGGGCGCGACGAAGCTGAATTTCTCGACGTAGAGGGGGGCAGTGAAGGTGAAATCACGGGTTTCCCGTGCGTTGGTATAGATATCCAGCATGAGATCGGCACGGCCGTCCCGCAGCATTTCCTGTGCCTCGTCATAGGAATGGGTGTAGACGGTCTGGAAGGGAATGCCGGAATCCTTTTCAAGGGCAGCGAGTATGTCCAGATAGATGCCGGTCATCTCCTGGCTTTCCTTGTCATAGTGGATATAGGGGCGATGCTCGCCGAACAGGACAATCTTGAGCGGAGCCATTTCCCGGATGGCTTTTGTTTCCTCCGGGGTGAAATGGGTGGTCTCGCTTTCCAGCTGGCTGTGCAGAAAATCGTATTGGTGGGAGTGGAACAGGGAATTCTCGTTCAGCAGGATGATTGCTGCGTCATCGATGGCCCGGAGCCGTTCCTGGGATGTGGCGAGCGCCGCGATATGGACGGGGCAGGTGTCCAGGGAGAGCAGATAATGCGCGTTGTGGCGTACGTTGGTTGCGGTATCCAGGACGAGGTCGATTTCGTGGGAGGCCAGGGCAGCCATCATGGACTCCGTCGTGAGGTAGTAGTGGCGGTCAAGGGCCAGGTTGTTGTCCTGCTGGAATGCGTCCAGTGCACTGTTGGCCTGCCGGTTTTCAAGCAGGCCGATGGAGGCGCCCTGCAAGGTGCTAAGGTCGTTTGGGTTGAAAGTGTTGTCATCGGGACGGGTGAAAAGGCCGATGACATCCAGGCCAAATTGGCTGTTTGTATAACTGATCCGGGACAGACGGTTCTCATTTCTTTCAGTAGGCATGAGCAGGTCGATTTCCCCCGATTCCAGCATGGGGAAAGCCTCTTCCGAGGAAAGGTAGACGGGCCGGTAGTCCCAGCCGGTGTATTTTGTCAGCTCATCGATGAATATCGTATAGTACTGCCGGTTGGCAAAGATATCCGGCGTGGTTGGCTGTGGCAGGATGCAGCCGATGCGGATGATGGGGCGCATGCCGTCTTCGGCAGCGGATGTTTCCGGCATGGCAAGACAGGCCAGGAGGCAGGTCAGGCAGAGAAACAGGCAGAAAAATCGTCTCATGGGAGGTCCTCCTTGGCTGGCAGAAAACGCGAAATTTCAAGAGAAGTCTTACTATTATTATAACGTATTGTTCAGATTTTGCCAAAGACAAAATACGGGCAATACGTTATAATAATAGGGTATGTATGTTCGAGAAGGGGGGATGGGAATGGCTGCGGTGCCAAAGCTTAACACGATGCAATTTGATGAGGAGACACCCTTTGAAGTGGTGGCTCCCTTTGAGCCCATGGGGGACCAGCCCCGGGCGATTGCGGATCTGGCGGCGGGAATCGGGAACGGTCAGGAGGCGCAGGTGCTTCTGGGGGCCACGGGAACGGGCAAGACCTATACCATCGCAAAGGTCATCGAAAAGGTGCAGAAGCCGACACTGGTCATCGCCCACAACAAGACACTGGCGGCACAACTTGCCAGTGAGTTCAAGGCTTTTTTTCCGCACAATTACGTGGGGTATTTCGTGAGCTATTACGATTACTACCAGCCGGAGGCCTATGTTGCCTCCACGGACACCTATATCGAGAAGGATGCCTCCATCAATGACGAGATCGATGAATTGCGCCATTCGGCAACCTGTTCCCTGTTCGAGCGGCGGGATGTGATCGTTGTTGCCAGCGTGTCCTGCATCTATGGCCTCGGCTCCCCGGAGAGCTACCACGAGATGGTGCTTTCCCTGCACAAGGGGCAGGAGGCGGACCGGGACTGGATTCTGCGGAAGCTGGTGACCATGCAGTACGAGCGCAATGACATTGCCTTTGAGCGCGGCAGGTTCCGGGTGCGCGGGGATGTGATAGAGGTGTTTCCTGCGGGATACAATCATCGGGCGGTCCGGATTGAACTTTTCGGCGATGAGGTGGACCGCATCCTGGAATTTGATGTGACCACGGGAGAGATTTACGGTGAGCGCATCCATTCCATGATCTTTCCGGCCTCCCATTACGTGACGGCGGATGAGGACATGAAGATCGCCATGGGGACGATACGGGAGGAACTGGAGGAGCAGCTCAGGCTCTTCCGGGAACAGGGGAAGCTGCTGGAGGCGCAGCGGCTGGAACAGCGGACGAACTACGATCTGGAGATGATGCAGGAGATGGGGTACTGTTCCGGTATCGAGAACTATTCCCGCCATCTCACCCACAGGAAGGCGGGGGAGGCACCCTATACCCTTTTGGATTATTTCCCGGAGGACTTTCTCATCGTCATGGACGAGTCCCATGTCACGCTGCCGCAGCTCCACGCCATGTATGCCGGGGACAGGAGCCGCAAGATATCCCTGGTGGACAACGGGTTCCGTCTGCCCTCGGCCTTTGACAACCGCCCGCTGACCTTTGAGGAGTTTTCCGAGCGGATCAATCAGATCATCTATGTTTCCGCCACGCCGGGGAAGTACGAGCTGGGACAGGCCCAGCAGGTGGCCCAGCAGGTCATCCGTCCCACGGGGCTTCTTGACCCGGAGGTGGAGGTGCGGCCCCTGGAGGGGCAGATTGACGATCTGCTGGGAGAGATTCGCCTTCGGATTGAACGGGATGAGCGTGTTCTCGTGACGACACTGACGAAGAAAATGGCAGAGAATCTCACGGATTATCTGAAGGAAATGGGCATCAAGGTGCGCTATCTCCATTCGGATATCGCCACCATCGAGCGGGCGGAGATCATCCATGATCTGCGCGCAGGGGAGTTTGATGTTCTCGTGGGCATCAACCTTTTGCGCGAGGGGCTGGACATGCCGGAGGTCTCCCTGATCGCCATCCTCGATGCGGACAAGGAGGGCTTTCTCCGCTCGGACACCTCCCTCATCCAGACCATCGGACGGGCGGCGCGGAATGCCAACGGCCATGTGATCATGTACGCAGACCGTGTGACGGATTCCATGCAGCGCGCCATGGACGAGACTCAGCGTCGCCGCACGGTGCAGGAGGAATACAACAAGGCCCATGGCATTGTGCCGAAGACCGTCGAGAAGCCCATCGTCCAGCTCATCGAGACGACACTGGTGGCGGAGACGGCAGCAAGCTATGGCGAGGATGGGAAGAAGAAAAAGAAGAAGCTGACGAAGAAGGAAAAGGAAAAGGTCCTGAAGGGCTTGATCCGCGAGATGCAGCAGGCCTCGAGAGCGCTGGAGTTCGAGCGGGCGGCGGAGCTCAGGGATATGATCATCGAGCTGGAGGGCAGCATGCCCGCCAGTGCAAAGAAGAAGCAAGGAAGATAGCTCATGGAAAATACGATCAAGATTAAGGGGGCGCGTGCCCACAACCTGAAGAATATCCATGTGGAGATCCCCAGGGACAAGCTGGTGGTGGTGACAGGGCTTTCGGGCTCCGGGAAATCCTCTCTGGCCTTTGACACCATCTATGCGGAGGGGCAGAGACGCTATGTGGAGTCCCTGTCCTCCTATGCACGCCAGTTCCTGGGACAGATGGACAAGCCGGACGTGGACAATATCGAGGGGCTTTCCCCCGCCATTTCCATCGACCAGAAGACCACGAGCCACAATCCGCGTTCCACGGTGGGGACGGTCACGGAAATCTACGATTATCTGCGCCTCATGTTCGCCCGGGCGGGACGCCCCCATTGCCCGAAGTGCGGAAAGCCCATCACCCAGCAGACTGTGGACCAGATGATTGACAAATTGATGGAATTGCCGGAGCGGACGAAACTGCTCATTTTGGCGCAGGTCATACGCGGGAAAAAGGGCGAGCACAAGAAACTTTTGGAACATATCCGCAAGGAAGGCTATGTGCGGGCGCGGATCGACGGGGAAGTCTACGATGTGAACGAGGACATTCCGCTGGAGAAGAACAAGAAGCATACCATCGAGGTGGTCATCGACCGTCTGGTGGTGCGGGAAGGCATGGAGAAGCGGCTGGCGGATTCCCTGGAAACCGCCCTGAAGATGGGGGAAGGCGTCGTCTATGTGCAGGTGGTGGACGGTGAGCTTTTGATGTTCAGCGAGAACTTCGCCTGCGTGGACTGCGGCATCAGTCTGCCGGAAATCACGCCCCGCATGTTCTCCTTCAACAATCCCTATGGGGCCTGTCCTGAATGCACGGGGCTTGGCAGCCACATGGAATTCGACGAGGAACTGGTTCTTCCTGACCATGAGCTTTCCCTGGGGGAGGGGGTGTTCGCGCCCCTTTCAAAAAATCCTCATTCCTATGCCATGTGTGCCATGACGGCACTCCTGGAAAAGCATGGCTATACGGTGGACACGCCCTGGAAGGACATCGACTGGAAGACCCAGGAGCTTCTTCTGCATGGCTCCCGGGAGGAACGGGTTTCCTTCTATTACACCAACATGTTCGGGGAGTACAAGGAGTACAATGTGCCCTTCGAGGGCGTCATGACCATGCTGTCCCGCCGTTACGAGGAAACGGATTCCGATGAGATGCGGGAGTCCTATGAGAATTACATGACAAACATTCCCTGCAAGTCCTGCCATGGCGCACGTCTCAAGCCCGAGACCCTTTCCGTGACGGTGGGGGGGAAGAACATCTATGAGGTCACGCAGATGACCATCCGGGATTGTGACGCGTTTTTCCAGAACCTTGAGCTCACGCCAAGGGAGCAGAAGATTGCGGCGCAGATCCTGAAGGAGATCCATGCGAGATTGAGCTTCCTGCTGAACGTGGGACTGGACTATCTCACACTGTCGCGGGCGGCGGGAACCCTGTCGGGGGGCGAGGCGCAGCGCATCCGGCTGGCAACACAGATTGGCTCCGGCCTCATGGGAGTCCTTTACATCCTCGATGAGCCCAGCATCGGCCTGCACCAGCGGGACAACAACCGCTTGCTGGGCACACTCAAGCATCTCAGGGATCTGGGCAACACGCTCATCGTGGTGGAGCATGACGAGGACACCATGTATGCCGCGGACCACATCATCGACATCGGCCCGGGAGCAGGCGCCAATGGCGGCTATGTGGTGGCGCAGGGAACCGTGCGGGAAATCATGGAGGCAAAGGACTCCGTCACAGGGGCCTACCTTTCCCGCAAGAAGTTCATCCCCGTGCCGAAGGAACGGCGCAAGGGCAATGGGCGGCGGATCGAGGTGGTGGGGGCACAGGAAAACAATCTCAAGAACATCAACGTGAAATTCCCTTTGGGCACGCTGACACTGGTGACCGGGGTTTCCGGCTCGGGAAAGAGCACCCTGGTCAACGAGATACTTTATAAAGGGATTGCCTCCCGCCTTTACCATGCCAAGGGAAAGCCCGGGAAGCACAAGCGCATCCAGGGGCTGGAGAACATCGACAAGATCATCAACATCGACCAGCAGCCTATCGGGCGCACGCCGCGCTCGAACCCGGCCACCTACACCGGGGTATTCGACAGCATACGGGAGCTGTTCAGCCAGACCATCGAGGCGAAAACCAGAGGCTATCGGGCGGGCAGGTTCAGCTTCAATGTCAAGGGCGGGCGCTGCGAGGCATGCAAGGGGGACGGCATCCTGAAGATCGAGATGCACTTCCTGCCAGATGTCTATGTGCCCTGCGAGGTCTGCAAGGGGGCGCGCTACAATCGCGAGACACTGGAGGTCAAGTACAAGGGAAAGACGATTTCCGATGTGCTGGACATGACCATTGACGAAGCGGTGGAGTTCTTCCAGAATGTGCCGAAGGTGGCGCGGAAACTGCAGGTGATACAAGATGTGGGCCTGGGGTACATCAAGCTGGGCCAGCCGGCGACAACACTTTCCGGCGGCGAGGCCCAGCGGGTGAAGCTGGCGACGGAGCTCTCCCGTCGTTCCACCGGCAAGACGCTCTACATCCTGGATGAGCCCACCACAGGACTGCATACGGCGGATATCCACAAATTGCTCGGCATCCTGCAGCGCCTTGTGGATGGCGGCGATACCGTGGTGGTCATCGAGCACAACCTCGATGTCATCAAGACTGCCGACCACATCATCGACCTTGGCCCCGAGGGAGGCGACCAGGGCGGAACCATCGTTGCCGAGGGCATGCCGGAGGATATCGTGAAGGTGGAGGCTTCCTATACGGGAAAATTCTTGAAGCCGGTGTTGGAAGAGGGACATCAGCAAAGCGAGGAGGATGTATGAAGGCAATCATTCATGCCAATGTTGTCGTTCCTGATGCGCAGGGAGATTTTGCGGTCAGGGACGATTGCTTTATAAAGTACGATGCAAAAATCCGGCAGGTGCTTCCCATGACGGAATGGGACGACAGTGCCGATGAGGTGATGGATGCGACGGGGCGCTATGTTTCGCCGGGGTTCATCAATGTCCATGTCCATGGTTGCGGGGGGAAGGATGCGATGGATGAGGACGAGGAGGCTCTTCCTGTCATGCGCCGCATGCAGGCACAGATGGGGGTGACGGGTTTTCTGCCCACCACAATGACCTATGACATGCCCCGCATCCATCGCGCCTTTGAGCGTATCCGCCGTGCCATGGGGAAGCAGCAGGAAGACGGGGCGCGGGTGCTGGGGTGCCATATGGAGGGGCCCTACATCAGCGTGGCTCATCGTGGCGCACAGGCAGAGGCGAATATCCGAAGGGCGGATTATGGGGATATCGCGGCATTTGAGGATGTGGTAAAGATCATCACCCTTGCTCCGGAGGAACTGCAGGATGGGGAATTCGCCAAGAGGTGCCGCAGTGCGGGCATTATCCTTTCCATCGGGCATACCTCGGCGGACTATGAACAGTCGATGGAGGTGGTGCGGGACTCCGGGATGGGGCATTTCACCCATCTCTTCAATGCCATGACAGGCTTCCATCATCGGAACCCTGGGGTGGTTGGCGCGGCTCTCGATACGGAGGCCAATTGCGAGCTCATTGCGGACAATATCCATTCCCACCCTATGGCCCAGCGTCTTGTCTATCACGCCAAGCAGGGGCGCCATATCATCCTCGTCACAGATTCCATGCGCGCCTGCGGCATGGGGAATGGCCCCTCGGAGCTCGGCGGGCAGAAGGTATGGGTGACGGGGGAGCGTGCGGTCCTGGAAGACGGCACCATTGCGGGAAGCGTGCTCCGAATGAACCGTGGGATTGCCATCTTTCGGGAAAATACCGGTGCCCCTCTGCCGCGTGTCATTGAGATGGTGACGCGCACACCGGCTGAGGAGCTCGGCCTCTACGGGGAATTTGGGTCCATCGAGGCGGGGAAGCAGGCGGATTTCGCTGTCTTCGATGAAAATCTGGATATTTTCGCCACCATCGTTTCGGGTAATCTCGTATATCGGGCATGAGGGCAGGGATATTCCCGGCTCTCTATTTTTGGGTGCGCCCGGCGGCGCACGTTTCTAACCGGTGAAAGTCCGGAATCTGCCTGGTAGCGGGAAAGATATAGTAAGGAAATATGTTAAAAAAATTAAAATGAAGTACATATTTTATATAATACATGGTATAATATAACCACGGAAGGAGGATTGTACCATGTTAGCCAAAGATGTGCTTCGTGTTCTCGGAATCACACGGCCAACACTTACCAAATATGTAAAGACCGGCATCATCCGGGTCAATGTCCTGCCCAACAAACGGTATGACTATAACGAAGAGGATGTATACGGCTTCCTGAACAAGGACATGAAGCGTAAGACCTTCATCTACGCTCGCGTGTCAACAGCCAAGCAGAAGCCGGATCTCGAAAACCAGATTTCACTCTTGAAGCAGTTCTGTTTTTCCAACGGCTACACCATATCCGGCATATACTCCGACATAGCCAGCGGAATCAGTTTTGAAAAGCGCAAGGACTTCTTTGAGCTGCTGGATGAAGTGCTGGAAGGCCATGTGGAGCGGGTGGTCGTTACCTACAAGGACAGGCTCTCCCGTGTTGGCTTCGAGCTCTTTTACCATCTGTTCCAGAAATACAACTGTGAAATCGTTGTGATGAGCGAGGTCGGCTCCGCAAAACTGGATACGCAGGAAGTTTTTGAAGAAATCGTAAGTCTGCTTCACTGCTATTCCATGAAGCTGTATTCCAGCCGCAGAAGGCTGAAAAGGATCAAGGAGGCGATAGAGGATGCCGAAGAAAGCTGAGGACTCTTTGACGCGAGTCGAAAGGCACCTTATCCGTCCCGCTTCTCCCTGGTTTCCTATGATTGGCGAGTTCTGCCACCTGGCCAAGAATCTTTACAACCACGGAAACTACCTTGTCCGCAACAGGTTCCTCAAGGACGACCAGTGGATGCGGTATGATGAACTGGACAGGGCAATGTCAGTAAGTTAAGGGCGGCGTAAATCCAGATGGAAGCAGTATCTATGTGATTCGAGGAGAAGTGAGAGGGGCGAAACCTGTCGTGGGTGAAATTTGGGCATGGCAAACAAGCGGCAAGCCACCGCCTTAAAAACATATTTACTTGATATGCTTTAGGTTAACGATAATTGAAGCTCTGCGCACCCTGATGTTTCTTTTTCCTTGGGAAATTCCTTCCCTCCCGTACAGGACAGGGGTCGGCCTTGAGGATCCAGCCGATGACATCTATGGATTTCCGCACGTAGCGACAGGCACGGAGGAACTCATGGCATGGTTGCCAGATATTCGTACACGCCCTCTTTGATTTTGACACGGACGATACGAACCGTGAGAGGAATCTCCCCGCTTTCTCCGTGCTTGAGGAAATCAAACTGGGTGGAGGAGGAAATGAAGCGATAGT
>Ga0256405_10004724_pt1 | contig 24939 bp, 49 predicted proteins | sample RumenRJG_02DNA_FD_189096 | JGI IMG/M metagenome (GOLD analysis project Ga0256405, IMG submission 189096) | Bovine rumen microbial communities from Lethbridge, Alberta, Canada - RJG_02 | ecosystem: Host-associated > Mammals > Digestive system > Stomach > Rumen | place: Canada: Alberta... | reverse complement strand
AAGCCAGGAATAGTCTGGATTTTTGAGGAGTTCACCGTGGAAGTGTTTGGACAAATCGGTCAGACCGATTGATTTGCCTTGCTCCTTGTAGACTGCTTGTTTGTAGTCAAGCATATGGTTATACACAAAACGGTAGCAGCCGAGGATTTTGTTCAAATCCTCCGTCTGCGCCTTGTTCGGGTATATCCGTATTTTGATTCCTCTGAGCATTGGTTCCTTGGTTTGGGTTATTATATAACCCTCTTATAAATAAATATCACGCTGTTTTAAAAAGTGACTTAAATTTTAAAAGTTTTTCATATTATTTCTTAGACTTTAAACGAACTGTTCATAACCCAAAGTCCATGCGGAAACCGTATTCCCTTTCTGCTTCATCTTCGATAATGTGCTTTTGGTTTATTAACCAATCCATTGCTTCTGGCTGTGCCACCCCATCGTATTGTATTTTACGGTTATACTCATAGACAGCCTTACTTATTTGTTCTTTTATAAAACGTTTATCTTTTTCCATATCAGTAACATCCGTTTGATATTACAAATTCTTTATTACACTCAGGACAGCAATGTATTTCTTCCCAGTCGTGATATGTTCCATCCATTGTCCCGCCAAGCATTTCGTTACAGTATATTGGGTAGTGTTTATCGTTAACATCATATCCGTCATCACAAACAATCAACCCAATCAGGACTTTATGGTTGCAGTATGGGCAGACATAATCAAAGTTGTTGTCATGGCGGGCATATCTCAGTCTTTTCGTATCAACATTCGGAAAATGGAACTTTTCGTCTGGGCTATAGTATTTGATACCGTTTTTTTCGTACATAATATTTGTGTTATATAGATTTGCTCAGTTCAAGATTTGTCGGACAATAAAGTGTGCACCACACAAGGTTTGCCGTTTTCCGAAACACGTCTCACTTCAGCAACCCTGGTGTATATTGACTTGCTTTCGTTTTCAAATACATCGTAAACTATAACCGACATGGTGATAGTCACATTCTGGTTCTTATTCGACAACTCGCAAATCCCATATAAATCGGTGGGGGCTTGTATTGTGCCGTCGGACATGACAACATCCTTGGCAGTCATTATACGGTCAACACAATATATCGCCGACTGTACATGATTGAAAAACAAAGCGTCTTTTAAACGTCCTGAAGTGAAATATGAACCAGAATCGACACACAAAACATCCTGTTTGTCAAATTCCTGACCATTTAAACTTACAACAGCGACACTGATAAAAATCTGTTTTTCCATTTCAATGTTTTTTAAAATTTACATATCGATAACCGAAAACAGCCTGTTTTTTCCGTAAATAAACAATTATTCGCCGTCAAACCATTTTTTTGCCAACTCCAAAACATCATCAGTGATGGCATCCGCAATCTCAAAAATACGGTTAAGCGGCAGTTCTTCTGTCGTTGTTGTTTCAAACAACAGTGTGGCTAAATGCCTTTTGAAGTCTTCCTTTTCCATCTATACAAGGTCGTCAAAATGTTTCAAACAATATTTCAATGCCTTTTCAGTCGCTTCCTCGTATTTCTTGAATACAAGAAGCACATCGAACGGTGTGTTGCCATCCATCCCAGTGCCGTCAATTTCGACAATCCACCCGTCTTCACCACTGTCTTCGAAATAATACGGGACAATGCCGATACGTATGTGATGTACGTCCCTGAGCCATTTGAGAGCCATTTGGTGGGTTGGACGCTGGTACCCTTCAGCCACACGTGTTTCTACCTCATGATATTCTGGAATTCCATTCTTGTTATATGAGCTGAACGTATACTGATTGAAGCCGCAATCTTTCAAAAGCTTGGCTACTTCAAGGCTTACATAGTCTTCTGGTATGTATATTTCTTCCATTATGTCAAATATTTTAACTTTCCTTCGCGTGAACCGCGATATTGATAAGTTGTTTGTTGTAAAGTTTCTCTCCGCGATGTGCCAATATTTCCAGCAATTCTTTTGGAAAATACTCATCAGGAACCTCTACCCAATAATCTTCAAAGGAGCATTGGGCACCCATGTAGTATTCTTCAGCACACGGTATATCTTGGATATGGAAACTTAATTTCATGTTATTTTCTGTTAATATATGCTAAAATGTCATCCAAAAGAATTGTTTCACTTATGTTAACTGCGGTTTCTGGCATTGACGTGCGACCTCCAGCAGCCTGGCTGAATGCTCCTTAGCCCATTCAGCAACATCAAGTCCATCACCATGCAAATATTCTTGCCATCCGTCACTGAACGCAGTGAACAGCTCGTATTCAAATTCCGTAAGTTGAATATCGCCGTCTTCGTTATCCACTCTCGTCTTTTTTTCCATCTCATCGACAGCGTGCATATACCCTTTTTTGTATTGCACTTCGTCCGCGCATTTATATGCTTCATCCAACCGTTCCGCAAAATTCTTCACATTTTCAAGCCAGGCAAGGGTGGCTTTTTTGTCATTAACACAATCGACAGGCGATTCTTTCACCAATTTGACAAGTTCCTTTCTTATCTTCTCGTCTTCAGTTTCCTGGAGGGCGGGAAACATTCTGGCATACATGCACTGTATGTCGTCCTTTGTCATATAGGTGCATACATAGTCATCACTTAAATTGTCAAGCGCCGATTTTGCGTATTCGAACGCAGCATCATAAGCTTTAGCTTTTTCTTCTGTTGTCATATTGTTGTTTTTTTAATTAGATTTAATTTGGTATCAGTTCGGACAGAAAACACCAGTAAGATATTTAACCGTTTTTTATTCATTTGTTTTCATATTTCTTTTGCGCCCATTCTTTTCCTTTACCTGCAAAATCAACTGGATAGTAGTGCTGTTCACCTTGACATTCAATTGCTATGTTATATTCTGGTAAATAAAAATCTAAATGTTTAGAAAAAACTAAATTAACATAACTTTAATTTTCTGCAAGTGAGGATTAAATTACAATATTCATTATAATTTATTTTATTATTTTCAAATAAGTAATTTGTTTCTTCCACTGCGCCTCTAGTACAATTTTGTTTTGTGTACGGCGAACATTGCCAGTCAATCACCATAGCCTCATAGTCCTTTTCACCCTTGTATTCAAGGTGGTGTGAATTATGAGTTCTGTGCCATTTCTGTACTTTCTGGTAATCCATAAACAGTTTAAGCCAGGGCTTTTCAAAGTCATGGAAAAGATATTTGAATTTCCAACAATGAAGTTCATTGGCAACTAAATTGAAAGCCAATACATGATAAAACCAGTATTTGAAAGTGCTTCTCTGTTCTTTGGTGAACTTTTTGAATTTTTTCTCGTCAATCATTTCATATAGTTACATCATATTTATTAAATTTCAAACAGGTTGTCAAGCGACACACAGGACTTTATCTTGTCAACAAAGCAACAAGTATCACCACACATTTCAAAAGGACCGTCAGTAATCGTGCATTCAATCAAATCACAGTCAGGGTTTCCGTTCTCGTCAATGAACGAGGCATAAGCCACTTTTTTTCCAATTTCAATTTTATCTCTACTAATCATATTATTTAAATTTTATTATGTCTATTTCTCTCGTATTCCATACCAGCCTCAAACTGGTTTCTGAGTGAATCTTTGGAATATGCTCCAATAGTCGGCTGTCCAGTACAGAAAAACGATAGTATAGGTTCACTGTTGACAGACTCTTCCATAGCTTTGGTTATTTCATCAACATCGATTTCCTCAATGTGTGTCCACTGGTCGCCATCAGTACAGTTTATACACCCTTTTACGTTGTTACAACCATCGCATCTTTGTTTTTCAATCATAGCTTCAACTTTGCAATTAACCAAATGGGGAATATATTCAATTTCGTTAAACTCAGGAGTGTCAACATCACCTTTATGTACAAACTCCACGTTTTCACCATCATCAAATTCCACCCGAGACCATCGTCCATAATCGTCAGATTTTGAATCTATCCATTCAAGTTTCTCGATATCCTTTCTCCAACGTTTATATTCTCTGGTTTTATTGTCAAAACCTTCCACAAATACGTCAGGAAGCTGTGATATGTCCTGTACAATGCCTTCTTGATAGATTCCGTCTTGTTCGAAACGCACAGCGTCACCAAGACGGATATTATATTCTTTTATGAATTTCGCCATATTATAGTAGTTTATCCAAATCTGACAGTAATATGTAATCACATTCATGCCCAAGGACTGAACTAAGGCTATAATCATCACCATCCTTTATCAGGTAAATCAGTTTGCCTTCCCCGTTTCCAGCAATACCGTCTTTCCAATGATTCCAAATGGACGTTTTCTTTGATTCTTTCGTGCCTTGCTTTTTGAGCCAAGCAATTCCATCTTTACAAATTTTTGCTTCTTGATTAAAACTAGTATGTAAACGTCTTTCTAGATATTTAATAAGTTCTTTCCTTATCTTTTCATCTTCGCTATCTTTAAGTTCTGGATATTTATACTCAATAAAATCTACAAGTTCTTTATTATCTTTATTCGCATCTTTTATTTTCTTTATATCCTCAATAGCTTGTTCGTATTTTTGTTTATAATCTTCCATATTATTTAATTTTTAATAATCAGTACAAAGTGCAAGTCTAATTGTTTCTTCACCAAGAATTTCTATTGCTTGTTCAGCAAGTTCTTCTGATTTAAAGTAAACATCAGTACCAAAAGTACGTGATATATCACCGACTTTTATTTCATCATCTCCTATAAATATATAGTATTTATTTTCACTACCATCATTCCAATTAGGTTGCCAACCGTCATTAAGATATTTAGCAAGATTCATTAGCATATTAATAGCACGGAGTTTTTCAAATTGCCGTTTACTGGTTGCATTACATCGATAATGGCAACCTTCATCTCCATCATTATAAAATTCAGCATAACCACCAAGGTCATCTATGGTATGAATAAAATTATCTTTAAATAACTCTCTCGCGACATCTTTATAAGTAAGTTTCTTCTCAATCCCCTTCAACTGTTCTGGCTGAGGTCTGAGAGATTTCTTTTGAAAGAAATCAATTGCAGCACTCCAGCCATCATCAAAGGTCGGCTCACCACTATGATATTCAATTTTATCAAGAACATCATTATAAGCATTTTTCTTTGCTTGAGCAAGTTCTTCATCAGTAACAGTAAAATTCTGTGGTTGAACACGTTCTTTAATGGATTTGAGCCAATCTATTTTGTCTTGTGCAATATTCTTTTCAAATACAGTTGAAGAGTTTGATTTAATTGCCTCTATTTCATTAATTACCCGCGCCCACATATTTTCATCCTCTTCACTCCAAGCAGTTTTTACACAATTCTGGTTATCAGCTTTTTCTTCATTCATAACATCAAGTATAGTTTTACCTTGGTCAAAAGCTTTCTTTTGTATGCAAGGAAAGTTGCAACAATTAAGCATAGGATGATTGCATTTTTCGCAAGGGTCTTGAGTTTCTTTACCTTGCTTTTCAAGCCAATCAATCCATGGTGTTACATCGAATTTTGCATCTTCTTCGCTGACATCGAAAGATTGAATGTATATTTTCTCTGGTGCTTCATTTGCTTTCATATTTATTCTCCTTTCTGTATATAACCGTTTTCAAGAAGCCAAACTACCATGTTATAGGCGGCTTCAAGATAAGTATTGTTTTTTACACGATGGCTGTCTGTTACTACTCCATTATGGACAAACGTTATATCAACACTAACACCTGTTCGGTTGGAATTAGTTTGTACACCGTCAGGCATCACCTCCAACAAGGCACCAAGAGACCAGCAAGGCATTTCATAAGGATAATCAATACCCTCAGCAATTTCTGGGGTTTTGTTATAAGTATCTGCTCCATGCCTGATAAAATGAGGGTAGCACATATCAGCAGTACCAGGATTCAATCCTAATTCTACCAATTTCTTACTCTGTTCTGTTGTTGTGTAGTTCATGGTTACTGTTTCTTTCGGATTTGAATGATTACTTTATCGCTATTATTAAAACATGAGGTATTTGAAGGAATCATCATGCTTGAACCGTATTTATCAAAGTCAACAAATCCATCATCCCGCACAATACCATCAAATGATTTCCCTTGCCCCGCCATCCACTCTGCTCCTGCTTTGAAGGCATCTTCAATTGCCTGTGAAGGAAACCATACATCGTGCTCTCCATTGACTACTCGTGCTTCACCATCATAAGGGCAATCATTTTCATAATAATTCTCTGCCACCTCATCAAGGTTGGGGGAAATGGAAGTCTGCTCCTGCTGGAGAGATTCAATAATAGAAATGTCTTGAATAAATCCCGCATTTCTCCCGTGTTCCCATTCATCATAATCCCTATCGTGAATAGTCGGTATTAGATGTTTTCTAATCTTGGCTTTCAGCTTCTCCGCGTCAATGTATTTCATATTATTCCCCCTTCATATAGATGTTAAAATCTTGTTCAGGTTTATCAATATACTTCCAATAAAGAACATCTTCCCAATTTGTTCTACCTTCCCATCCTGTGTCTGAGAAGTAGTAGCATAAATCATATAGCCATATACCGTCTTCCATATTTTTGTTTCTGCAAGCAGTAAGAACTTTTTCACCACTTTTAGGAAACTTTATTTTTGTACTAATCCATTCTGTATTAATTTTCTCAATATTGGGTATATCTTCAAGCAGTTTGTCTTTTATCTCTTTAAGATACTTGGCGTCTGTGTGCTCATTAAGAGACTCAAGAACATTGATTGCATTATTCAATCTCTTGATATGTTCTTTTGTCAAGCCGAGCCAATCGCAAGTCTTATATTTCTCTGGTACTTCGTTTGCTTTCATCATCTTCACTACATTCTGTTGGTTTCTGTTCACCAGTTATTTTTTAATCAATTTATCTCCAAGTCTATAATATTCATGCCGTTCTAGAAACATATCAAATATTGTTTCATGAAAGCAAGTAATCCAGTTGAATGGCTCCTGCGGATTTAGTCCTTCACCGACGCAAACTCCTTTGAGAAATGAAAGTATAATGCGAATGTTGCTTACATCATCAATACCGATTGACTTGTTGGATTCCCACATTTCGTCAAGAATATCTACAGCATCGCAACAAATCTTGACTTTTTTAAACTTTTCGGTCAGTTCATTTATTCTCTTATATTCCATATTTCCTGGATTTTTAAATTTTACATCAATATAACCGTTTTCTATCGGTTTTTTCCATGAAAAGGAATATTATACATACCTTCAGGCGCCTCCAATGCAAGACCCCTTGGGATTAGACCCTTAAAATCAAAGTGTCCTTCAAGAAGCCATTCCAAATAAGTATCAAGAGATGTGTTAAGCAAGCCATCTTCATTAAAGAACATTGGATAAGTTTCTTTCTCTTCCTCTGTCATACTTGATAACGGACGGAGATATGGCTTACAGTTATCTATATACACTTTAGCATTATCGTCATCAGGTATATCAAGATTAACAGTGTTGGTATACAAATCAATACCTGTGCATTTTATATCCAATGGCTTGTTATACCAAGTATGCACTATAATAACATAAGGCAGTCTTGCACATAAATCCTTTAAAAGCAATTCTTTTTCTTCTTGTGTCATGTTTTTATATTTAGTTGTACATACCTTCAGGCGCCTCCAATGCAAGACCCATTTCAATCAATCCACGATAGTCCAGGTATCTAGAATTAAGGTAATCATAATATGATAACCAGTCCTCCATGTGAAGGATGAGGTAGTCACAGTGTCCCTTTTCCTCCTCAGTCATGCTCGACATCGGACGGAGATAGGGCTTAATGTGGGTAATACTATTTGCATGGTCATAATTGATATACCAATTTGCATCAAGAGATTTTAATTTATAATCTTTGTTACGATACTCGTCATGCAAGATAACACCATACGGCAACCTTGTACTAATGTCTTTCAACAGTAAATCTTCATCTTTCTGTGTCATTTGTTTTCAATTTTTGTTTTTTTGTAATTCAAACACATAACCGAAATCAAATGATTTTTTCCACAAGAAAAAGCAATTATTTGCAATTATCAATAATACATACCTTCAGGTGCCTCCAATGCAAGTCCCTTTTCAATCAGCCCGCGGTAGTCGAAGTGATGAGAGTTGAGCCAATCAACTAATAAGAATTCTGTATCTGGGTCTCCTTTACCTGTAAGTACACATCCATTACACTCGCCTTTCTTGATATCAGTATATTCATTCTTCTCTTCCTTGGTCATTGAAGACATCGGACGGAGATAAGGTCTGCAAGTTTCCAAGTCTGTATGTAAACCATGTCCAAATAACACTTTTCCTTTCTTCGTGTTGATTTCCACTAAGTCATATTTTCCTAATTTTCCTAATCCAATACCAAATTTTATACCATAAAGCAACCTTCCACAAAGGTCTTTCAACAATAAATCTTTCTCTTCCTGTGTCATGCTGTTTATATTTAGTTGTACATTCCTTCTGGCGCCTCCAATGCAAGACCTTCTTCAATCATAAATCTACAATCGATATGATGTGAATAGTAGAAATCTGTTCTCTGTATTGGATTTTGATAATAAGATAGTTCTTCTCTTTCTTTCGCTGTCATGCTTGACATTGGACGGAGATAAGGTTTGATATTATCAATTCCCGAGTACTCAAGAAAATGAGAAAACTGGTCTATATTTTCTGTTATGTCCGAATACTGAATACGGTGTATGCTGTTGTCCGTTATGCGATATATAGTTATACCATAAGGCAACCTTGCGCAAAGGTCTTTTAACAATAAATCTTTCTCTTCCTGTGCCATATTATTTATATTTAGTTGTACATTCCTGCTGGCGCTTCAAGGGCAAGACCTTTTTCAATCAGTCCACGGTAATCAAAATAGTGAGAATTAAAGAACTCATACAATTCAAATGGAATATTTTTGTATAATTGAATTGGCTTAAATAGTTCTTCTTGTTCAAACATAAAATTACCTAACGGTGGAAGTGTTCCATTATATTCCCTTTCTTCTTTTGGAGTCATTGAAAGAAGTGAACGGAGATAAGGTTTAATAAGTTCAACAGGAACCCCATACTCGCGATTATCATACCCTCTCAGCATACTAAATCTTTCTGAGCCTATATACGAGTATACAATATGTGGCTCTTGTGAAATATCGTCTATACTCTTATTGCTGCACCTCAAAATAGTGTTTAAATTTTTCTTATATGGATATTCCGAATCATCATTGTCATCTGGTAGCAATTCTAAATATGATTTAAAATCTATTGCAACCTTAACATTATAAGGCAATCTTGCACAAAGGTCTTTAAGCACTAACTGTTTATATTCTTGTATCATAATCTTTAATTATTATACATTCCTTCAGGGGCCTCCAATGCGAGACCTTTTTCAATCAAACCACGGTAGTCAAAGTGATGGGACAGAACATAGTCAAGAGCATCCTCATTATGAGGGAATAATCCTTCATAACAATTTATTGCTCTGTATTCATTTTCTTCTTCCTCAGTCATACTTGACATTGGGCGGAGATATGGCTTACATTCTTTCCACCAACCATTGCCAAGTTCAGCAACATATCCAATGTTACCAGACGTTATTTTTACATTTCCTTCTTTCTCTCGGCTTTTATATTTTACTATTACCTCGTAAGGCAACCTTGCACAAAGGTCAATCAATAACAATTGCTTTTCTTCTTGTTTCATATTATTCTTTCGTTAAATACCCATTCTTAAGAAGCCAGCAAACAATTTCAAATGCTGCATCTATTGAATTATCGTACCATTTTGTTATATATATAGAACTTCTATACACACAATACCATTGACCATTGTCCCAACCTTTACATAAAGTTGGATAGCAACCGCCATCGTCTTCATCTTCCTTAATTTTAGGCATCAATTCCATTAATGCACCAAGAGACCAGCAAGGTATTGGGTTTTTAGGAGTACTAATTCCATCTTGTTTAACTTCTACATAATATTCTGTAAGTTGCCAATTAAGAGGAGTCCACCACATGTCCGCAGTTTCAGGATTTAATCCTAATTCTACCAATTTTTTACTTTGTTCTATTGTTGTATAATTCATGATTAATATTCTTTACGGATTTGAACTATAACTTTGTCTCCGATTTCAAATGTGTCAGGATAGGAAACTATTGCTGGTCCAATGTCATGTTCTGCTATCTCTCTGATAACATATTGTTCATGTGTTTCTCCCTGTCGTGCCATCCACTCAGCACCTGCTTTGAAAGCATCTTCAATTGCTTGTGAAGGAAACCATATATCATACTCTCTATTAACTACTCGTGCTTCACCATCATAAGGACAATCATTTTCATAATAATTATCTGCTGCCTCGTCAAGGTTGGATGGAAGGGGAACGACCTTCTTTTCCAATTCTCTTTCTAAGGTACCTAAATCAGATGCAATGGCTCTTGCGGCTTCATGCCAATCAAGATTGCCAGCTATGTCATCAATTATCTGCGAGAATGCTTCTTTGATGTAGTTAAGTTCTTCTTGTGTCATATCTTTATATTTTAATCGGTTCGTCGTCAAAGGTTATCTTCTGCCCTGTCAAGGTAAAAATTGTGTTAAACGGCAAGATTATTCCTTTATCAGGTTCAAAGGAATACCAATTTTCATCAGTGTGCCCATAGTCATCAATCCATATATTATTTTCTCTCACAGGATAATGTTTGAATATCTTTTCAATTCCAACCTTGTCTACTGCTAAGTATGCCATAATGTTGTTTTTAATTTTTGTTGTTACATACCTATAACCAAAATTATGCACTTTTTTCCTTAAATTTTATTTTTTTTCCAACACCCAATGTTCACAAGTATGGCAAGTACACTGGAATTTGTCCTTACCGTTCTGGTTGGATGGATGCCCGCATACAATACCGTCAGGCAATTTATAATCGCATTCGGGAATACGGTTGCCACACACAATACAATGCTTGTTATCCACAGCATACTTATATGAATTGTCAACACCGATTTCTTCATCCAACTTGGTAATGTATTTGTTGAGTCTAGCAATGACCAATTCGTAATGATGTTTTTTAGCTTTAAGTTCTTTAAGTTTAAGTTCTTTATTCATTTTATTTTTTATATTTCAGTTCTTTAAAAGGGTTCCTAAAAATCACTTTTCACTTAATTCCTTATCCTTGTAGTTAAGCAACTCCTGTTTCACTCTGTCCTCCAATATCTCGTCAAAATCTTCCACCACCCAATCGATTTCGTAGACTTTCACACCAGCCCCACGCATCACAGCCTGGATAACTTTGTCGCAGTCCCTTTCCCACATGCACAGTTCATTGGCGAAAGAGACAAAACAATTCCACTACCCATCATTAAATTCATTATCCAACCGTCGGCGGGAAACCCGTGAATTTATTCACGGGAGGGATAGCCGACTTGTCAATCTCATGAATACCTAATTCCAAATTTGAATTGGATTTAATATTGTAGATAAATGTCTCATAAGTTGTACCCTCCTCAGACCATTCATTGCGGAAACCATAGTCGGTTCTCTCAAGTCGGTCACAGGCAATAAAAATCTCAGGCTGGTTCTCCTCATCGATGCACAATGAGTCTCCAACAAAACACAGGTTCCTCGTCTTGTACACGGCGACAAATATACCATCTATCTTTTTTACGATAAGATAAGTGCACCCGTCGTTTTCATTAAGATACTTTTTTACCTCTTCCAGATTCGTATCAAATTTAAGCATATGTTTTTTTAAAATTCAAAAAACTCTCTGCATGATTCTGTGTGTCCCAGCAGATAGTTGTGGCTTTCATTAACATCTCTTGCAGCGCATCCACTCATATCGTCCCACGGTTCACCACTGCATTCATGCCATTCACTGCAATGTTTGCACTTTTCTCGCGGGTGGGTGACAAGCCATACCGCATCTTTGCCTTTTCTTTCGTCTTCCATATTTATATTATTCTTTATCTATCCAATAGTCATCTAATTTTCCTTCAGGATAGAAAAACAAATGAATGTTTGGTTTAAGAAGATATTCTATTTCAGTTCCTAGTTCTCTTTCATTAGTATCAATTTGTTCAAGTTCACCAAGATTATGATATGTTGGAAAACCATAGTCATCAACAACTTCTATCTCATCTGTATCAACCAAATATCTAATGTCCATATTATTCTGTTTTTGCTGTAAAGCCTTTACTTTTTCCAGATTCATTGTTCATGACATTTGCAGCTTTCCAAAGCTACAATACCGCCAGTACCAACACACATATATTCATGCCCACGGTACTCTATGATACAAATTCTATGGTTGGCGAATTCTGTCACTGTGTAATCTGTTATCCGTGTGTTCGTTTTTCTAGCCTCCGTTGGAGTCTCAGGATTACATGCGTACAAAAGTAGACACATGATAATAATACCAATTTTTTTCATAATTTATGATTCAAATACAATTACTTTACATTTTCCAATAATAGGTAAATCTGTGGGAACAACCTCTTTTACAAGAGGAAAAACCGTATAGCCACCACTTTTCTTTTTCTTGGCTATAACAACTTTTGTTTCTTCACCTTCTAAAAGTTCAATAAGTTCTTTATTTGTCATAATTTAGGTGTTAATGATTTTTCTTTTTCTGCCCTCAATTCCTCAATGTCTTTTCCGAATGCAGCGATGCAAAACTCATCGTATGACATTTCTCTTACAGGAATAGGCTCATATTCTTCCGTTACAAGTGTAGACATATTATGGTTTATTAATATACTAATCCAATTCATAAATTGGCTTTCATAAGACCATTGCTAACCATATAGTTCATAACTTTGTCAAATTTGAAAGTCATAATTTCAGCTGCCGCCTTTTTGTATTTATAAAGCGTTGTCTCAAACCAGCACTTATGTTCTGCGTCTCCGTAGATGATAACTTTATGATTCTTTTTGAGTGTAAGAGTAAGAAGTTTCGGGTTTACATTAGAGAATGCAGGGTTAGTGAAATAGTTAAGTTTGAATGGTTTTTTCTCGGTCTTGATAGTCTGGGCGAGAATGCGGAGGAGCTCATTCATATCATATCCGTAGACTTTCTTCTTATATAGAGCCTTTCCAATACTCTCTATGTATTTGTAGGCTTCCGTAAATTTAGACTGGTCAATATCGGCTTTCACGTAGTTTCTCTCATATGGAGTGAATTCTACACTTTCCGATGGGCGAAGTCCCCAAGGAATATGCTTCATTGGGAAGTGTACTGTGAGATTTGCACTTTCCTTTCCATTAATGTATGACGTAAGTTTTACTACCGCGTAGGTATTGGAAAGGTAGTCTTGCTCAAATCCCTCATACTCGACATCAACATTGTTGATGTCACCTGTGATACAGGCTTTGATAATTTCGTCTTTGATACGATAATATTCCCTTTTAATTTCTCTGTTGTTTTCCAAGTGATTGTGGAAATAAACATTGGCTAATCCTATGGATTTAAGGAGCTTGGTGGGTGATACTTTATTTATCTGCATACTTTGTTATTTTATTGTCGCACTTTATTTTGTTTGATTTTTGTTTCCCCTAGTTAAGACCATTTTCATAATTAAACCACATTATATCCAGCCCTGTGGAGTATTTTAATGGAACGTGCAATCTCCTCCTTTTCAGCCAATTTCTTGGCTTCTTCCTCACGTTTCTTACGCTCAATGTACTCGTCAATCGATTTTTTCTCATGCTCAATCCTCTTCTCCCTCTCTTTATCGGTTTCCATCTCCTGCCATTGAAGATAAATGTTCATGTAAGGCTCGTCATCGGCACCATTTGGGTTATAATGGAAACCGTCACCTGTGATGCCAATGGTGACATCCTTGAAATCGATACCCTTGGATTTCAATTCCTCGGTCTTCTTGATGATGAGTTCTTTCCACCCCTCAATATCCTCAAGGGTGAAATCTTGGTTATTGTCATACATTCTTGCCACCTTCTGGCTCTTGCCGACATATTCACGGTCTTTGATTTCTTCTCCTTTGTAAATCATATTCCTGTTCTTTTGTTATATCCAATTTGTTTGATTCACCCATATAACCAAAAACAAGATGTTTTTTCCGCAAATTAATTAAATTAATTTTAAGACATGTCAAGCAGCATGTCAGACTTATACACAAGCTCCCATTTCCACTTCCTGGCTTCATCCTCGTCATGCTTCCTCATCAACAGACGGACATACTCCGAAACAATATGCGACTTGAAATATTTGTAAATCTCAAGTTTGCGTTCATCTAAACTCTCTTTGTTCGGAGTCAGGACATAACAGATACCAGGCTTTGTGTTGATTACATTAAACTCATTGCACGAATCCTCATAAATGACAAGAAACAACTCATCCTCCTTGATGTTTTCATGATTCTTGGACTCAAAACGCGCAGGGACAATGCTAGGGGCAAACCATATCTTTCCAAACCTGAACTCGGCACGCCCATCAAACATTCTCGCATCACCCCAGAAATCAGGATAGTTTTTCTCATATTCATCCCAAACCATGTGTCCATCCTTATAGTAGTCAAACCCCTTGGGGTATTTCTCCTTCAGCCTTTTCCACTCTTTGTAAGATTCAACATTCACAAAACTCGGCACTGGCTTGAGCTCATTAAAACTGTAGTTACTGCAGTAATAAGCTTCTTTAACCCGCCATGACCCGTCGGCAACCAAAGGAAACAACTTGGCTACAGTTTCCTGTTTCAACCCCTTGACCAAGCCAAACGTTTCATACGGGCTGTCCTTCAATGCGTCAACAGCTTTCAACAACTCAACATCGCCGATTTTTTCCATAAGGGCATCATAGGTCATCTTGAACGCATCGTTCCTTATTTTATCGTATTTCTCCATAATCAAATTGGATTACATTTTGTTCATATAATGGTACAGCTTTTCCTTGAAAGCGTCATACACCTCCCATCCGCGCTCAATCCGCCCATGGATAATCTGCTGGTACGCCTCCTTGATGATTGAACGCAACTCCTGTTTTACCTTGTCGTTTTCCATATTATTAAATTAATCTATATAATGTTCCTTTTTTATGCTTTTGATATACTTGTCAACAAGGGAAGCAAAATCCTCCACAGACATGTATTCCCATGAACGCACATTCACATGACGACCATATATCATATTGTTATGGAAAACAATATCCCCTGGACGCACCTGTATCGTCAGCCTGAGCAACGGCAAAGGCTCCTTGTTCTTTACCTTCCCATTAACAAAGTCATTCCATGCTTTATAGTCCTCATGGACTTTGTCGTACCACTTGGTCTCGATAATAATCGTGGCACCGTTGCACCCTTTCAAATCACAGTTGGTGCTTACAAGCTTAATCCTTGCAACACTCGACAGGAACCCCTCCGACAAAATACCCTCAATAAGCATTCTTCTGGTATCGTCCGTAGCGTTGTAATAGTACATGTTCTTATCCTTAACGGTATTGATATCCACTCCAATCATATCCTGTATATCCTTATTGTACAAGATTATGTTGTCATATCTGAACAAATCCCTTTCATAGATGTAGTTCTTTCCATCAAGAAGGAACCCACGGATGCTGTCCACGATATCCTTTATCTCATTGTACGAATACTCCCCCTTGGGAACCTCAACCGTCGGCTCTACATCTTCCACAGTGACCATATGGTGTTCGAGCTCGAACTTCTTGTCGCCACACGTGGGAATTTTACCGTCCACACTGGCAATCGCCTCGGCTTTGCTGTTGTATTTACGGCGGCCGCCCTTTACATTGGCAACCACCCAGTAATCCTCCAATTTCTTCATATCTGAATCCTAATTAATTTACTTTGTACATATTTTCTGGCGCTTCAAGGGCAAGACCCTTTGGAATAAGCCCACGGTAGTCAAAGTGATGTGCATTAAGCCAATCAATATAGTCTTCTGGATATTCAACACCATCATAGTTGAAGAATGCTTCATATTCTCTATTCTCTTCCTCAGTCATGCTTGTCATCGGACGGAGATAAGGCTTAAGGTCATATTCGGCAATAAGCATTTTAATCCCGATTACATCTGGAAGCAGATTGGCGGGAACATCAAACTTATTTTTGCAATTTTTGGCTATGACTCCATATGGCAATCTGCCACAAATATCCACCAATACCAAGTTTATTTTTTCTTTCATGTCGGCAGGATAAATTTTATATTAATTCATTTTAACTGTATATTTGTAGTTCAGATTACTGTACACAATCCGCTTTCCTGGGGCATTCACAAGATTGTAGGGGCCAAAGTACCCTTGCTTGGAAGTAACTGTATGTCCAACAATATACAAATCAAGCTCGGAACCGTCCTCACTAACGCCAATTACGGGTTTATAGCCCAGGTCTTTATAGTATTTATTACAATAATAATCCTTTTGGAAAGGAATAGTGTAGGTGACGCTGTCCCCCTCGAAACAATAATCCACACTCCCAGTAACCTGGTGATGCGACTCCCCGCACGACACAAGCAGGAAAGCAACAAACAAAATATAAACGAACTTTTTCATAATTAAATTGAATTTTATTTGTATCTTACGAAAACAAACTCATGATACGGATAGAACACCTCCTTGAATATGCCCACAACAGGTCTCCTGCATCTATACGCCCTCAACGCAATGTCCACTGTCTTGCACCTGTCCACCGAACCATCATACGGCAACTGGCAACAATCGTAGACACCGTTTCCTTTGAAATCCACCCTGATATGGTGATACTTGTGATGACCGCCCATTACATTGAACTCCCTGTACACAGGCTGGCTGTACCGAACCAGAACCGAATCCCCACCATCATATTTCCATACATAGATGTATTCCGAATCCTGTCGTTCAATCCTGTCCGCTTTCCCGCACGACACAAACAGGAAAGCCATAAACAAAACATAAATGAATTTTTTCATATTTCCCACAAAATTAATCAGATTAAATTTAGTTAACCACCTCAATGGATTCCAGGTTTTCATATTCAATATTGATTTTTCTATTGTCTGGAAACCATTCGTCCACATCGCCAATCCATGACAGGCTTTTTAATCCGAACGTGTCAGAATCCACATATTCCAGCACACCTTCCACAACAAATATCTTGCCGCACCAACGGTATCCGACACGCAACTTGCGACCCACATACGGTTTCATTATACCCGACTTAGGCATACTAGACAACGCAACGCCAGCTTCATATGCTTTCGCCTCGGCTTCATGAAGCGCCCGTACTTTATCCATTATATCATTAAGACCCATATATCCGTATTTTTATTTAATTTAAATTAATCTCCAGTGTATTTCCAATCCTCAACCACATAGGTTTTCTTCAAATAGTCCCTGTAATCTTTTTTTGCCAAGGTCAACACAGCACCAAGCAGGCATTCAACCATAGTGTCCCCCCTGACAGTGTTCCATTTCAAACCTCCACCACAGGCACCACCGTAAAACCAGTACGGAGTCGTGCATGTCCATTCACTCGCGCCGTAGTCATACTCTATCCGAATCCCGTTCCACGATTCGTTGCGGTCTCTCTTGTTGCCCTCTTTCCATCTCTTCGGAAGCATGTCAAGCAGGTCTGACACATCATATTTCTTCTTCAGTATCTTGATGCCGTACTTCTCCAAAAGGGACATTTCAAACTCGTCAAGGTATTTTCTTTCTGTCTTCATACACATATAGTTTTATTGTTTAGTGTTCCTGGTGAAGGCGGTCGTACAGTTCCTTGGAAATCTCATTTATAGAAGTGATTCTTGCGCAAGGAAGCGGACCCCGTTCAAGGTACTCCTCGAAATATTTGTTCATCTCTTCGGTAACGTGGTCTCTCACATCGTCCCAGTTGTCGTCCTTGCCGACGGAAAATGTTCCGCCATATTCATATGTATTGCCGAAGTAGGCGGCCGCGGCATAGATGAATACGTAGATGTTCTCGTCTTTTGTTTCCATTTTCATTTCCATATAAAAATTAATTTAACTGTCTTTATTCACCAACATAACCGAAACCAACCTGTTTTTTCCACAGAATTGGTCAAGATTTTTTACAATGTATTATTTTTTGTTTTCACGTAAAATATCTTTAATTTCGTATGCTGGTATATTATAATGTTGAATTTGCGTCAATTTTTTTATTTTTTCCACATCAAAATTTATTAATATTCTATAAACCTTATTATCAATATCATCCTTATATAACTCAGCAAGTGTTTTTATTTTTTCTATATAAAATTCATTCCTAGCCACAACAGCATCTTTTAGGCTTGGGTAAATACCTTCCATTTTTGAATCACTGGAACTTCCTATGGTCACTCTATATTGTGGGTTCTCTGATTTATTAGTTGCGTATATACAAGTGTCATATTGATTAACCCCATTACAAACCATTTCACTTGTATTAAAATGAAATTTTTGTATGTTATGTAAGTATCTATTCAATTTATTTGGTAAAAAACAACAAGTTGTGGGCGATAACGGTTCATTATTTAATCGTAAAATATCACAATTTAAATGTTTATTGTGTGGTCTATTATTTGTTACCCATAAACAAAAATCAATTAAATCATCGAATTCACCATAATCTTTAATTATTAAATTATTGAAACGGTCGCTATAATAAGGAATATTTGCTAAATAATTACTTTGTTTATATCCTTTTTCCTCGCTGTTTTTAACTACAATATCACTACCCTTAATTATTTTATTGTTATCAATAACTATGGGTTTAGGTTTTTCCTCCACAACATTCTCTATTGGGAAATTTACATCACACATAATAGCCGTAATATCTTCTGTTACGCTATTTCTTTTAAAATAATTTTTCTCTAATAGCCCCTTTAATTCCAATATTTTTTTAAGAGCAATATCCTTAACTTTCTGCACATGTTCTTTATCGCCATTAATTCTATCACAAAATTTATTGCATAAATCAAGAAGCTCAATATACTCTTCTTCTGAAATCAAATACAGCGATTCAATTTTATCACATAGCTTATCATTATACCCATACGGAAACAAACACTGCATTTTAAGGATAAAATATGTTTCTTTATAATTTAACTCGTCTTCTGTATAGTTGTTACTAACCCATAGTACACTTCTTTCAATATCATCTATATATCTTAACCTGTCCGCTTCAAAATAAACTCCAGAATAACGTACCCCAACTCTACGTAAATTTAGTGAACGGTTGTAATTCTCAATCGTCTGACCAACGTAACTCATGTCCGTTGGAACTATTTTATTGCAATATATGATTCCACTATCCCCACAAATTATATCTACTGTTTTAATGTAATTTTCGCTATCTACTATATAATCATAGTTAGTTTGGGCTAAGTCACTCAAACTTTTCCCAAATAACTTAAAGTCATAAAACGCCAAAGCTGTATCTGTATTGTCGAAAACATTTACATTACCTTCAATACAAACTATAACGTGTTTTTTCATAATTAATTTCAAATCTGGCTAAAGTACCCTTCCCTGCGCACACTCTCCACACTGCTCCTACCTATATGCCACTTATGACATTTAGGACACACATACACGGACAGCTGGTGTATGGTTTTATAGTTCCTGTTCATATCATCAGCCCTCTTCTTTGCCTCAGCCTTGGTATTATATTTAACCTTGTCCCTGTATACAGGCTTGCCATCACTGCCTATATACGAAAACCTTTTGCATGGGTCTTTCATATCTCAATCAGCTTTATTATTAATACCCGTAATATTCGTCGTCGCTCAGCTGGATGCTCTCGTTGCACTCTGGACAGTCAATGTACTCATGGTGGATGAGACTATCATCCTCAGCCTTGTACACGTCATCCTTCCCGAAATTAAGGATGGTGCCGCAACACGGACACTGCACTATGTATTTTTTGTAATCCTCGACATTGTCGTAAGAATGCCTTGCCGATAGTTTGTTAATCATAACACTAAATTTGAATTGAATTTTTATTTATTTTTCCAGTTTCCACACACCATAACCGAAACCAGGACGTTTTTTCCGCAAATATATAAGAAAAAACTATTTATTATATAATAATAATTAAAATAAATCTAAATTTAAACAAATATGAAATACTTACGTAAATTCGATTCAGTGTCAGACATGGACACAGAAATCGCCAGTTCTGAGATTAACATCATGGGTCTGGCTTATAACAACGGTGTACCTGTGATGAGAATAAAAAGTGGTGATTCACCAGTGCCACCTATGCCAACTCTCTCAACCCCGTTTTATGTAGAGAATATAACTAATGATGTTGAAGAACTTAGAATTTATATCGGATATATTGAAATGAATATTGAATATTCAACAGATAACGTCCACTGGAATACATTGCCTACATTACCTGATGAAGAATATAGAGTAGGAATGAGTATAAATCCAGGTGATAAGATATATTTAAGAACCCGTGCAAATTATTGGTGTGATGACTATGGAAGTGGCGAAGGAACACCAGGTAATTCATTTGAAGGTAGTCAGTTTAGTAAAGTAGGCGGAAATATAATGAGTTTGTTTTATGGCGAAAATTTTACAGGAGAAGAAACAGAATTTCCAACACAAGGAGAGTGGACAAGCGCATTAGGTGGTATATTTAGAGAAAACAGTAATTTAATTGATGCGTCTGAGTTAATAATTCCTGCTACTGCTAACGGTTGCTGTTATGAAATGTTCTATAATTGTTCTTCATTGACCATTGCACCAACTTTGCCAGCAGAAACACTGGCTAAGGATTGTTATCATCGTATGTTTTATGGCTGTTCTTCATTGGTCACAGCGCCTGCATTACCTGCAATGACACTGGCTAGACATTGTTATGATAGTATGTTCATTTATTGTTCTTCATTGACAACAGTACCTGAATTACCTGCTACTACATTGGTTGATTATTGTTATGAGTATATGTTCAAAGATTGCACTAACCTTAACTATATTAAGTGTCTTGCAACCAATATATCAGCATCACAATGCACCAATAATTGGGTTAAGAATGTTGCATCAACAGGTACTTTTGTCAAAAACTCATCTATGTCAAATTGGACAACTGGTCAAAATGGTATCCCATCAGGTTGGACAGTTCAGGACGCTACAGAATAATAAAATAATACACACAAACCATATGAAGCGGATTTCCAAAACAAGGAGTTCCGCTTCTTTTTTATCCCATTTTATACCAAAAATTAATTTATTTTTTAATTACAGTAATGTAGAAAAACTTACCTCTGTTCTCAATCTCACCAACAATTTCAAACCCATTATTTTTCAACATATTGACAAGTTCCTCTTTCTGAACATCATCATATGCCTTGGCAGGTTCAGCAATGTACATCAAACCATCATAACTCAACAGTCTGTAAGCCTCCTTGAAATAATCCTCAAAGTTAGTACCCCACAAAGCCAATGAGAACACGGCAATATCAATGCTTTCGTCCTCCAACGGAGTGTGTGCCATATCACAAGCAATAACACTATCGTCAATGGCAACATGGTCAAAAGAATACACTTTATTGTTAGGAATACATTTCTTCATTAAGTTCTCACCACAGCCAAAATCAGCAACCACACGATTTTTGTTCTTAATTTTCGAAGCAATATATTCATATGGAATTTCATTCCAGGTCATCATGTTCTCATGTCTTTCCCTATGGTATTTGAACCACTCTTCCTTATTCTGGGTAATTTCTTCATGGAAACGCTTGGAAGTTGTGGTTTTACCTCTACGATTAAATTCACTGATAAACGACAGTCTTTTCTGCCATTCAGGTGTATTAAAATCAATCTCGCCAACCTCAATGTCCTTTCTGCTAATTTCAGACATTTCGTGTTTGGCTTTCAACTTGGATACAACCTCATCAATCATCTTCTGTTTCTCAACAATGGTAATCTCCTCCAGATGACCACCCTTTGTAATGTCATCTTTCTTTTTTCTCAACATGGCAATTTTCCAACGTCGCTTATCGAATGAAGTTGTTTTACCATCCTCCAAATAAAAGACAACCATAGGAACAAAAACATCAACACCATCTTCCATAAAATTGGAACCCTGTCTGTCAAATCGACCAATCAACTGGTGCATAACAGACCACACTGAAGGAATAGTATGAAGAATAACTCTATTAGATATTTTCTGCAAACCATCAACGCCCTCACACATTGATTTAGTACCAATAAGCACATCAATATTCCCACTGACAAATTCATTAATGGAATTACAGCCATCACCAGTCTCTTTAATCTCACCACTGTAAATACAAGCGGACAAATTAAGACTATCCTTAATTCTTTTCTGCAACTCAAATAGAATAGAATCACCAAAAGTATATTCAGTATAAATTACAGTACCTTTCCTAATTAAGTTCTTATAAGCATTAAACTTCAAATCCATATGAAGTTTTTCAATCATGCTTACATTACCCTTGTGTAGGATACACTTTTCTTCAATACTGCTACCATCAATCTGAGCAAGGTTCGTATTGAATATCTCGTTACCGTCAGACTTTGGATTGAAAATAACCTCACTGTCTATACCATTATAGCGTACAGACATTTTACTCTTGGGAAAATAGCCAAAACCACAAGTCTCAAGTATCTTGTTGGCATTAATAAGACGACTAGCCAAAGTACCCATAGTAAGTTCGTCAGCCTGTTTGCCAGAAAGCAATTCATATATGCTCTGCAAATCACTGTTACTGGTAGTAATAGGTGTAGCGGTAGCACCAATGAACTTAATTTGCGGATTAAGTTTCTTTAAAGTGTGGATAAATTTAATTATCTGCTTATAAGTCTCGGATTCCTTATTTTTAAGACGATGTACTTCATCAAATACAATTAAGTCATAACGTTTTGAATTAAGCAACGCCTTAATACGGCTTACAGCACGACCGTCACTATTAAACTTATCGTAATTAAAGATTTCAAACGTAAAGTCATTGTCATCAAAGACACTTATGATACTGTCAATAACGACATTCTTCTCATCAACAAAGTTTGCCTCATTAATCTGTCTTTGCCAAGTTTCCTTTACACTATTGGGGCAGAAAATAAGAACATGTTTTGCATTAAGATAATAACTTGCAGAAATAGCTGCTTTCGTTTTACCAGCACCAGTATCACTATAATTAAGGAAGAAATCCCTCTCTTTAAGAGTCTGGACAGTTAAACGCTGCTGATAATTAAGTGTATGATTAAAAATCTCAGCACCATTACTCTCCATGCTCTCAACAGCCTTTACCTGGTCATTAAATCTCTTGTTAAGTTCTTCTTCAAATGTCATAATATTACCTTTGTTGATTATAATACTATAACCAAATAAAACACGTTTTTTCCTTAAATTACAATTAAATTATTTGTCTTTTTCAGCCATTAGCATTCTCCATCTGTCATTGTTGAATTTCTCAATAATGTACTCCCTAACCTCAGGGGTAAGCATATGCTCTATACGGTTGATAACCTCAATCTCCTGCTCCCTGTTCTTGATAATGTCCTCTATACTGATTTCCTTATTATTCTCATTGGTTATACTCTCAATGGCATTGTTCACAGCATCGTCATCATCCCAGTCAATGTCACTAAACATAGATTCAGTTTTAACCTCAGTCTCAACCTCATCCTCCTCATCACTCTTGTACTTATCCTCCAACGCCTGGATTGGGTCACTCTCGGAAGAATTAAGCAACACTTTCTCAATGTCCTTCTTAATAGGCTCATACTTGGGCTCAATGTTCATAAGGATGTTATACAGGATAAATGAATCGTTGTTCTCCAAGAACGCTCTGAATGCATATTCATCCTTGAACTCCTGAAGCAGATTGAATTTATATTCTTTTCTAATACCATAACAATTAGGGCAACCATTACCATTTAAATGACTTCCAGCTTCTTGCCAGAATTCACCATGCTCAGGACATATTATACAAATTTTATTGTGCCAACCGTTGTATTCAACTTTAGAATAGTCGTACTTGTTACCATGAACCTCACGGGCACGGGCAATAAATTCCTCAGTTGTCATTGATAAAGGCTTATTTATACAATTAGGACAACCGCTACCTCTAAGATGAACTTCAGCTTTTTGCCAGAACTCCCCATGCTCGGGACATATTATACATACCTTGGTACGATTATTTACATATTCAACCTTTGAATAATCGTATTTGTTACCATGAATTTTGCGGGCTTCTTTAATAAAATCTTCTGTTGTTCTATTTCTACCAACGCATTTAGGACAGCTATGATTGTTTAAATGTTCTTTTGGGGTCTGCCAGAACTCCCCATGCTCTGGGCATATAATACACACTTTTGTGGTGGAGTTCTTATATTCAACTTTAGAATAGTCGTACTTGTTACCATGAACCTCACGGGCACGGGCAATAAATTCCTCAGTGCTCATACCACTATTAGGTCTTGAGCATTTTGTACATCCCCATCCATGTAAATGATTGCTTGGGGTTTGCCAGAACTCCCCATGCTTTGGGCATATTATACACACTTTGGTAGCAGTATCTACATATTTAACTTTGGAATAGTCGTATTTGTCACCATGTATTTCGTGAGCTTTAGTAATAAACTCTTCACGATTTGAATATTTTTTCATTGCAAAAGACATATTTAAATTTGAACATTTTCTACATCCACAACCTCTTATATGACTATATGCTTCTTGCCAGAACTCTCCGTGTTCAGGACATATGATACAAATTTTTGTTTTAGCATTTACCGTAGATTCAACTTTGCTGTAATCGTACTTGTCACCGTGGACACTTTTGGCTTTCTGAATGAATTCTTCCTTTGTCATATTTTATTATTTTTAATACACATGTATAACCAAAAAATACCAATTTTTTCCGCAAAACCCGTAAATCCCCCCCCCCATAAAATGCCAAAAACTGCCTAAAATTTCCAAAACCTATGTAATAACTTTTTTAAAGAAACTTTAAGTAGCTAAAGGACATACTGTTACGGAAAGGGTAAGTGCCCTGATTGTAAA